>Ga0153976_1000043_pt1 | contig 33522 bp, 46 predicted proteins | sample TSGA060MetaG_FD_104717 | JGI IMG/M metagenome (GOLD analysis project Ga0153976, IMG submission 104717) | Attine ant fungus gardens microbial communities from Georgia, USA - TSGA060 MetaG | ecosystem: Host-associated > Fungi > Mycelium > Unclassified | place: USA: Georgia, Yuchi Wildlife... | reverse complement strand
TCAAGCGACAGAGATCAGGGTGCTTCTGCTGTTCTGATTTATGGTGCAATTGAAGTTCCATTAGCACAACCTAGAGCACTCTTCGGAGGTCATTTCCTAGGTGCACTAATTGGTGTTATTATCACCAAACTCTTCCAACTCCTTCCTACTGAAGAACGATTCAATCAATTATCATGGCTTGCTGCTTCTCTCTCATGTGCAGTAGCAGTTGTTGTGATGCAAATAACTCGGACTACTCATCCACCAGCTGGTGAGAAATTTCCCTACAATTCTAGCTAAGAATCATTCTCAAAAATAAAATAAAAGGCGCTACAGCTCTTCTTCCTGCTACTAACCAAGAAATCCGAGACATGGGATGGTACTACCTCCCTGTTGTTCTCCTCTCTTCTACTCTGGTTTTTGCTGTTGCTCTCGTCAACAATAACATTCAACGTAGATATCCTATCTTCTGGTTGACACCAGACACCAAAGAATCGAAGAAGACAGAATGTATTCCCGTTGTTGAACTATAAATTCATCGTTATCATCCATACGTTTGTCTCGCCCATTGAGCGGCCTTAACAAGATTCCTAAGCGAAGCTTCCGTTTCTTTCCACCCACGCGTTTTCAATCCACAGTCCTGTAAAAAAAAAGTCAACGTCGGCTTGATTTTTTCTCGATTGCATTCTCCCACTGACCGGGTTGACAAAAATCAAATCTTCACCACTACGACTACCATTTTCTTTCACCACATCAACCATCACTTTCAATTTATCTCTCATCTCCTCTTCACTAGGCACTCTGGTTGAATGGACGTCATAAACCCCAAACCCAACAGAGCACCATCCACCACCACTATCACCGCCATCCAAAGCAGAAAAAAACATTTGAACAAGTTTTCGTAACTCTTCATTCCTAGACGCTTCAATGGAAATTACATCGGCGTCCAATCGCCGAATAGCCCGAATAACAACTTGATCGTCTAATTTTGAGTAACAAAAATGGGTATGAATCTGCGTTTCATCTGAGACACCGCTTGTGGTGAGTTTGAACGCATCGGTAGACCAACTTAGATATTGATCCCAATCTTCACTTCGTAAAGGAAGCTGATCAAAAAATTTATTGCACTAATAAGACAAAAAAAAGTTCCACTACTCACACCTTCACGAAGAGCAGGCTCATCGACTTGAACAGCTTTCATTCCTCCCAGTTCTTCCAAATCCGTCACTTCATCTCTCAATGCCAAAGCAATCTGTTGGCATTGAATTTCACGAGATAGATCCTCACGCGGAAAAGACCAATTCAAGATTGTGACAGGTCCAGTTAACATCCCCTTCATTGGTTTCTTGGTCAAACTTTGTGCAAAACGACTCCATTTGATCGTCATTGGTTCTGAACGGCGAACATCGGAAACGATAATTGGAGGTCGCACGCATCTATATAAATGGAGGAAATTGATTTTATTTTTCGGAGAACAACTGCACTCAACTCACTTACTCACCGTGAACCATAGCTCTGAACCCAAGCATTCTCCAAAAGTACAAATCCATCAAGCAACTCAGCAAAATATTGAACCATATCATTTCTCTCAGGTTCTCCGTGAACCAAAAGATCCAAGCCAACATTCTCCTGAAATCGTACCACAGTCTCGATCTCCCTTTGTATAAAAGCTTCGTACTCTTGTTTGGTTATATTACCTTTTCCAACACGACCACGCGCTTTTCGAATTTCGTTCGTTTGCTATGAAAGAGTTAGAATTTACATATATATACAAATGGATGACGAACAGGATAAGAACCAAGTGTCGTTGTAGGAAACTTAGGCAGACCAAGATTCACTTTTTGAACCTCTTTACGATGGGAAAATCGACTTTTTCGATTCATCATTTCTGGTACAATCTCTCGAACCCTTTGTCCAACTTGATAATTCTCATTCCTCTTTTCAAATTCCCTTCTCATAGCAACTGCTTTTCTATTCGCTTCCATAGCCTCTACAACACCATCATCTTGTAACCCAGAAAGAACCCAGCCCACGATAGCCACCTCTCTCACTTTCTCAACGGCAAATGAAAACCAGTCTCTCTCCTGCTTGGTCAACTTCGTTTCCGAATCAAGAGTCACAGGTATATGCATAAGTGAAGAAGATGTAGAGACCATAACACGGTTTTCGCCTAAAATCGCGATAGCTTTCCGACCGAGTTTAACCACAGCTTCCAGATCCGTTTTCCAAACATTTCGGCCTGAAACGAGACCCAAAGAAAGAACGAGATCCGTATTCTTAACGGCATCGATGACTTGATCAAACTGATCAAGAGCACGATCAAGATCAATGTGAAGACCATAAATCGGTAGCTGAGCAATGAACCGGATGCTGGAACCCAAACGAGCAAAATACGTCGCAAGCATGATATTCAGAGACCCGAGTCCAAGTTGGTTATAAGTTTGACTAAACTCTTTTTCAAGTGCCATTGCTGAATCAAGAACAAGAATCGGTTCGTCGATCTGAACCGATTCAACACCCTCGACTTTCAATTCCCAAAGGAGTTGTTGATAAACAGGAAGAAGCTTGGGTAAAAGCGAGATGGGTGAAAAATCCGGTTGAGCACTCGACGATTTTTTTCCAAGGATCAGAAAAGAAATAGGGCCGATAATGACAGGACGCGTTGTAATGCCAGCAGACTTAGCTTCTTTGTACTCGTTGAGAGGTTTGTTGTAGTTCAATTTGAAGTCTGTTTCTTCTGAAAATTCGGGTACGATGTAATGATAATTCGAGTCAAACCTCCACATAAGTTCAAATTCTGTTCTTTTTTCTTTTTGGTAGATAAAAAACACACCATTTCTTCATCTCGCAAGCAGGTACATCAACACCGGGCGTCTGACGTCCGCGACCCATAGCAAAGTAAACATCTATATCGCTTAGACCCAGACCAAGATAACGCTTGGGGATGACATTGAAGGCCACAGAATGATCCAAAACATGATCATACAAAGAGAAATCACCGCTGCAAATCATCAGCAAAACCCTATGATCGAGCAGACAGACACACCTAGGGACTATATCAACACCCTGAGCTTTGATAGTGGACCAGCTGGTTTTCCTGAGATTGGCAGCAGCGTCACTGAGCTGTTGTGCGGTGATTTTATCTGCCCAGTAAGCTTCAACTGCTTTCTTGAGTTCACGGATACGACCTAGGGAGGAGACGATTGATGATCAGAAACGGGGGTGGGGAAGAGAGCGCACCGACACGAGGAAAGCCGAGGATGGAGGAGGCAACCATGGTGCGTAGTTGTTGCAGAAAGACACTGGGTAGCTTTTTGTAAAATTCTGAGGATGTATGAAATTCCAGTATTCCTAGGGGTATTGTCACACTGTCACACCGTGTTGCGGTGGCGCGTAACAAAATGTATTCTGAAGACACTACTGGTTGTATGTTGCACAGTAGGTCCTGCAGTTTACTATTGTGTTCTTCAAGCATGCAATGCTCAGTATCAATGCCAAAAACTTCATTGCCGCTGATTACTACAAGACAAGCTGCTTCCAGATCCATCACATGGCCTTTGGTTGTTCATAGAGAAAATTAGCATGTTCATTCTACATTGGAGACAACATCTGTATATAGTATGCGACCTTGATCCATAATGGAAAGGATATTTATACATGGTATAACACTCTGGTTCATGTGTCTGAAAAGAAATATCCATGTACCAAGTTGTTGGGTCCTTGTAGTGCTGAGCCCTACCTGGATAATTTAGTTATCTAGAGATGTCCGTATAGTCTATTTCAAAGCAGTAGACAAGCAAAGATCATCATAAAGAGTTTGCCAACCCAAGACGAACGAACTGTTCCTGCTCCACTAGTTGCAACAGGCGCTTTAGGTGTCCCCGAACTCGTCGATTCTACCGATTGCGATCGCGATGCATCAGCCAGCTTATTGCCCGATGTCACAGTGCCATTGATATCTAGACCATACATCATCAAATCAATTTGAGGGAGACCCCTAGACTGTGACTCACATTGCTCAAACGTTGACATAGTGTGGTTTTTTTCGACATAGGGTTGTGATCTATTATAGGCTACACCAACAGGAACAATGTACTGCGACCATTTTTGTCATCACTCTTTTCTCGGGAAATCCCAGAAAACTCACCTGGAAAGCCTCCTGTAGGCGTTCATAATACTCTATCGCTTCTTGCATGGTAAAGTTATCAATTTCATGAGTCAATATAATGGCACCACGCTGATGTTCATAATCATGAGCTTTCCAAAAACACTGAATCATAGATCGAACCACCTACAGAAGCGAACGTCCCATTCTTGGCTGTATCAATGAAGTTCTGATAATTGACATCAATTTCTGCTTTTGTCACATCCCCTGTCCCAAATGTCCAATCAAAAGAATCATATTTCCAAATTATAGTTTCGAGATTCAATGAAGCGGCGATGAAACGAACTCGATCATCGACATCGCCAAAAGGCGGCTGGAAATGTGAAATGTTAGACGGTCAAATTGCACATCAAATTACTTACCCTCCAACATGTCGGTGTTACACCTACTACGAGCTTGATAATCTTCATCTAAGGACACCAGATCAGCATAATTTTTTTTGAACGATAATGAACTTGCAGCTAGAAAAATTCATATTTTATGAGCCAAGGATGGGTAAGCGGAAGCTTTATACGTACTATAGTAAAGCTCTGCAAAAACTGAACTGCTTGATAGCGACGTCACTTGAGAAAGCGTGTTGATGACACAAAGTGGGTTCATTAACCGAAGTCACTCACTATAACCATGAGACCATGTATCTTGTCACCACGTCAGTACCACTGATCATTCAATTGACAGAAAAAAAGGGACTTACGAACACAGAGCTCATGTCCTAATAAAAATGTCTGTAAGTTCACGATCTAGTAGTGTTATAAGAACCTACCGTCGGCAAGACCTCTTTGAGCCTCTAGCGGCCAGTTATATACATTACTCCCAATATAATACATCGCTTCACAAGGGGAAATCAGTCCAGAAAAGAATAGAGGAGATAAAAAAAATACCTACTCGCTTTTTGATGTTTACTCGCAAGAAAATCATAAAAAGCATTATGAGAGCAATTTGGACCATCATCGAATCCATATCCCAACGTATTAGGCTAAGACAAGTCAATCATTTTCTCTCTCTCATCGATGTCAATCTCTTACCTCAGGAACATCAGTAATGTCAGGTAATAATCCTTTCAACTTCGGCGTGTCACAGTTTGAATAGGTCCACCAACAATCAGGATCATTTTCTGGATATTTGTGATTGGAAAATCCAGAACTTCCAGGAACGGGCTAAACACATACGCGTTGAGTAAAAAAAAAAAAAAAAGAACAGATAGATCAATGAAAACATACTTTCGGGGGAATGTTTGGAACTTTGGACTCAATACTTTCCCAGAGCGACTGTGCCTCAGAATCACTCGATAAGATGGTCGCAGTTTTCCAAACTTCGGGTAATTCTGCTTGATGAGCAGCCAAATCCGGATAATAATACGGAGAACACTCGGATTGAGGATCTATGTGTGGTTGTGTTTGTATTGTGATCGAGAAGTTTAGCTTCCGAATGAAATCTGAAACCTACCATTGATCGAAGCTTCACTAGCTTCAGTCGTCCTATCCAAAGCAAAACATCCATGACATCCAAAGGTCAAGAGAGCAGATATTAGGAACGACTTCATTATAATGATTAGAAAGAGAGTGAGAGAATGAGAGGTTAGTAAATAAGCAATAAGTAGGAAGAGAAAGAATGGAGGGGGATAGATGAGAGTAGGGAGGAAAGACGTTGCCTTAAGCCCGCTCCTTATACATCGTCGTAAAACGGGAATCTATCCCCGTTTCTGTTTGTGACAAAATCAAAAATATTCAAAACGGAAGCCCAAGATTTGTTGCATTCGTGGGAAATCATGAAAGAGCCGAAGAAGCGGTGTTTTCATTAAACATTAGCTCTTATGAAGTGATAGTGAGTCTTTCTATGGTATATCATACCATTTTAGAACTTCGTATTTTCCCGATCAGGACTATTATTATAAAAGGGCAGCACTTGCCCAAGGCGACCTCCTTTAACATAGGAGAAAACCTGTCTCAGTCAACAGCTTCATTAAGGTCGACCTTTGAAAGGAGGAAGCTCACATTCGGTGGGGTGCTAACAAAGGACATGTTATCTACTCGCCATGTGCCTTCCGAACCGGCACCTATGTAAACGGGAAACATACTCCGCACCTGCCGAACCAATGATATCATGCCGCAAAACGATCCGAGTTACGGGGTGATCTCATAACAGAAAAGGGTCCTCCCGTACCGAGATCTCTTTTTCCTGAAATGAAGTTGCTCTCTCCCACGGACAGACACAGGATTTTTACGTATCGCACTCCACAAAAAAACGGAGGTAAAACACCGAGCTTGATCAGGACCGGTAAGCTCTCTTCACCGGTTTATCACATTTAACTTGAAGTATTGACAAATCCCTTTTCGCTGGGGAGTAATAAATGAATAAATATACAGCGAACTGTCGTATACTTGGTACGGCCACAATAGCTTTTCGAAGTAAGGGGATGGTGTGCATCACCATGCCCTTCTAACCCAAGCGAATGAACAGATGTCAGTTCGGATATATCAGTTTGACCTCTCCTTCCCGAAAATACCGAGGAGGTGGTTTCAGGGCTCGTCCTTCAGAAATCAAGTATCATAGTTTATATTAACAGTCATCCGCATCTCTTCTCAATGATTTTCAAAGTATGCAGTTATATCAACTTTTCTAGCACCACTTCATTCAAAAATCACCTTTGGAATACTTTTAAAATATACGAATTTAAGCTGAGACTCGGCTGTCCATGCGGCATAGGACAGGGATCTTTTTAGAGGTAGATGGTCTACTAAAAAAAGCTGCTCTTAGGCAGTCGGCAGTGGAATGAAAGCGGCGAAGCGTCAGCGCCGCTGAAATTACACTGGCCTTCTGGACCAAAAGACTTTCCGTACCGAATGGAAGGATGATGTGGGCGCTGAACGTGCATGTCCTGTACGACAGGACGTAAATGACACCCTGTATCAAACACGCAAAATTTAATGTGCTTCGCACATCATGTGATCACAAAGCCGACGAAGAAGCATAATAGGCGCCACTTGCACATGAACTAATTATTACTAATTATTCTTTGATTAGAAAGACCCAGCCGTAGTCTCTGACTTCACTTCCTCTCTTTTTGCCACTCTCACCACCCGAAAGAGGGGTTTCCCCCTCAACGTTTGGATAAAAATATTCTACTTCATATGCCCAATGGACTGTACCCACCACCCAGTTCAGGAGTATTTTCCTGATCTCTCCCTCTGAAACGCCACTAGTCAAGTAGGATATGTCTTCTGAACACGAGGGGCCTCGTTGTAAGGTTGAGCTATTAAATGAAGGAAGAAGAGAAATGATCGAGCTTAGACTCGACTTGAAACCCGATGCCATGGTAGCAGATTCTGGGTTTGTGGACAGAGCTTTTGTCGTTGAGCTCAAAATATCGAGTTCAGTCTTCAATTCCGCCATTCGTTGTCGTATAATCTCCCCTGAGGAATTGATCGCACCTTGTAATGTCATTTCTGGATCTGATGCCATCAGGAACGAGACGAGGTTCAAATGACTGGTAGAATGTAGCGTCTGGGGATCGGCAGTTTTCCTAGAGTACCATGCTTGATGGATATTATATCCAAATAAATCCTAGTTCATTGTCTAGGAGTGAGCGGAGAGAGGGAGGCATCAAGAATGACTCACCGTTATGCATGCATTCATCTCAAGCACAAGATCCAATGTACGACTGAGCTGAGACCGTTCCGCTCTCGGAGAAAAAAAGTATTGATCGAATAACAACTTGTGTCCACTAATTTTGGTTCGCCACTTCACGTATTCGTGAATTGAAGAGGACGGAGTTCTTGAAGTGCTGTTTCCTGGTCTTGGCGGGACATGAGCAAGGGCATCCAAAAATTCAATTATAATGGCTGGATCCGAAGAATATTTATCCCCGCATATACTTTTTTCGCATCTAAATCATCCGCTCAATACCCAATGCAGCCTGAGGGTAATTAATGCATACTCCTCCCATATCTTCCCATCCCCACCCATTGCCTTGGGTAAAAAAGCAATACAATCAGCTACTCGACCCGGTCGAAGCAATTCTTCAACTACAAGTGCACAAACCAGTATCCATTCCGTTGCCTCCTGAAGCACCGTTTCTGCCAATTTCTCCGATCGATTGGAGGAGGAAAAGGGAACCAGAATGCTAGTGAGAAGTGTTGGGTTGTATTCCTGCGTGAAGTCGACTACTTGTCTTTCCAAATGCGACTTTCTATTCGATTTGGAGGTTGTAGGTGTTAGTGAGCTGGTAAGCCTTGAGGCCATGTTGGAGTTGGATCGGTATAAGGAATTAATATGAAAATCCCCATCATCATCATCGCCTACGATTGAGGTAAGAAGTCCAAGAAGGTCAGGTATCTGGTAGCTCGTCATAGAGGGAAACAGAGAGTTTGGTAAAAGCCATCATGGAAGAACGAGGCCTTAATGGATGCTGGCCTAATTTTGATTCTCATTGGAACGTGATTTCCTGGATTCAACAATACAAAAGTATGAATCCACTTTCCACTATGACCTAGAAACCAAGTACGTTGGGAGGTACGAAGTAGAGGCAAATTTCGGCACTTGAGACAGGTTGTCATCTGAACATTCATCAATAGTGAAGTATTTGATATTAACAAATTGTTCTAGTCAATACATTGAGCATTCTCAGGTACATCCGAACACTAAATACTCAATGTCAGCCTCGCTGTTTGGAAGGTCAGAGAAGTGGCCTTCCTCCCGACTATGGCTGGTTCTTTCGAAAAAATATTGTGATTTGTCTACCGATCCGATAGCTCAAGGGTTGGAGATTGGTTTATCAATGGCGGCATAATGTGTCCATTTTTCCCTCGAACAATCATAGAGTATTCTGAGTTGGTCAAATAGATTATGTTCATTTCCAGACTGAACAAAACGTCGGCCAACGTGGTTCCGTCAATGCCTTCCTTGCATTACGGCTCTGTTGGTCAGCCATGTAATGTAACGTGACAGCAGAACAGAGTCACAGACACACAACGATCGTCACGTCGCGTTCAGAACACAAGGTCTGCTTTCAGACATCCTTGTGCTGGATCCTCAAAGTTAATAATACTGAGCACTCTTAGAGGGCGCACAAATCATGTCTGAATATCTCACCAGGTCCTATGCAGATGTGTATTCTATATGCCAATCCGCGACCCTCAGAACATTGCTCCATCCAGAAGATGGTTTCGCTCCTCGGTTAAAGCAGTTATGCAGCCACCAGTAATGTGTATATCTGATTTCTTGAACGACTCTCTCATTATTTCATGTAGATTGAAGGAATACGAACAAAAGGGGGTTGACATGATGAGCAGAGAAATGGCGTTGTTGAGAATGGAGGAAAACACTTGGGCACTCTTGCAGGAGATCATGTCGTGTGTTACACTCTACTTTTCATTTAAAAACAGGTTGACAGGTCTCCTAGTGCTCGTAAAATCGTGAGACGGTCGGCAAAAGCTACCATGCGAGACCTCCTTACTCAGAACCCATACACTCCACCTGTTAATCTCGTACGGACTCTCACAACTTCTTTCCCCTTATTTGAAGAACTTCTAATTATACGTGACTGGCTACAAGACATAGCGCCTTGCCCACCCCCAATGGAAGCCACTACCGGCTACTGGAAATTCACGAAACACAGTGTATTGCAGTCTCTAAGAATGGGCAATGATCGGGATGGCCTGATTCGACAGATGGATCCTGATGCCGTAAACAGGGGAGATCAGAAGATGTTGGCCTCGGAGGATGCAGTTTGTTGTCTTCCTTGTTTGACTGACATTCATGAGTCTGATGTGTTCCCTAGATTTATGAGATTTATCTGGTTTATAACTTGCATGGCCTCATACGTGCTGGCAAGTTGTGTGAAGCTATTGAAGCGTGTCGGAAGGCATATCAGCCGTGGCGCGCTGCCTGCATTCGAGGCTCTCTATTCTTCGAGTGGAAAGCACTTTGTATGTGAACTATGATATTGCTATGTAAAAATATGACATCTGACATCGTCTTAGCTACTGAACTTTGCAACAAAGAAGGGAAAGGAGAAGGAAAAGAAGAGTCACCGGTATGGCAGGGAAACTGCTACCGCACACTCTGGAAAAAGACTTGTGCAAAAGCTGCTCTCAACGTATGTTCACCTTGACGTTATCGAATTTCTCGCCCTCATCAGTTTTCAGTCAAGCCTACCTGAACCTGAGCGTTTCTTCTACGCTGCTCTCGCACCTTCTCCTCATAGCTTGCCCACCCTCATATCTGCATGTGAAACATGGGAGGACTACATGTGGACGCATGTCAGCGTCATGTGCGAAGAAAAAGCAGAAAGGGAGCTTTCGAAGCTTGGAGGAAGCTTCTGGGAGGGTGGTGTTGAGGCTATGGAGAAGAGTGTGAAGGAAATGTCCCCCATTGATGAAGGACATGACCAACAAAGTTGGGTCAATGAGGTTACGGAGAGGTTGGAGAGTCTGGGTAAAATTACTCCATCCAAAGGGTAATTAATTAATCTCTTTCAACTACCAACCCAATTGCTGATCCGCATCCAGGCCCTCTGCTGATGACCCCTTCCATGATTCTCAACTCCATATTATTCTCAATCGAATACCGCAACTGCTGGAGAATTTTGCTCGTGAGTTGAATGATGGCAAGCTCAAGCGCGGCACTCCAGAGTAAGTCTATTTTCTGAAGTTCTTACAAAATATTTCATCGCATTTTCAGGCATGCGCCAATGTGCCGATTCTTTGCCCACCTGTGTCTTTATTTACGAATGATAGACATCGCTATCCCTGCAGCTGCAACCCAAGTCATTTTGGAGTTATACCTCAAGGTTTTGGAGGTGTGTGTCTCCACTCCCTGAAAATATAATATTGATCCCGTTGTTTCTAGGGTACTAGTGAACAAGACTTAGTCGCGACATATGTTGGAGCTCTTGGTAAAAACGCTGTGGGACGCTATGCCGAGTTCCTTGCATCGCTGGGGCTCGATGCAGATATTGTCGAGCGTCGTCTTTCGTTAACCCGGGCGAAGGATCATAATTTGGATATGAAGCACGTTGCTTGTGCTACGGCTGAGAAATCAGTCAACAACGCTTTGAGGGTGAGGGTGAAGTGTTTTGTCTGCTTGTTTACCCTGATTATTGTACTTTGATTAAAGGCACTTCCGGAACTCGTAGGCACACTTCCCTCATTGACTGTGTCACAACCCGCAGAATCAGGAGCGGAGTTGTACCTTCTTCGATCGATAGAATGGACGACGTTCTTGAGCACTACGTATCCTATGGCTTTGCAACAAGCGAACATGATTCTGCGGTACTTTCTGGGTATGTTCGAGTACCTATCTAGTTTCTCTTGAAGTGACGCATCCTGGCTCGTGCAGGCTCGGCAAGGATCCAACTCGCAAAACGACTCCTGGAAATGGTCCCGCCAGACTTGGCCGTTATCAGTGAACCAGAAGATTTTGCCACGGAATACTTGCACTTTCGACAATTCTTCCTCGTATGGGAAACACTCGAGAAGATCTATGAGTCTCAGTCAACGTGGGGACGTGGGCTGACTGTGGATGAAAAACCCACTTGGGTTGCAGAGTATCGGGTGAGTAAATAACCTGAAGCCGAATTTACTATACTAATGTAGAGCAAGGAACTGATTAATCAAGCATACGACCAGGTTACGAAATTGCTGATGTCGGATTGGTTGACGGTTGATGATGATAGTGAAGGTCAGTATTTCAGTTGCACTTTGAGTTCATGGTCGTGGCTGACTGAGATCGTAGGAGGAAAGCGATGTCGTGAGTTAGTCCGGATTCGGCAGATCTATATTCCGAATTTGGTCCTCCAATTACATTCGCTCCTCATGTCCTCGCGAAAGTTAATGCCTCAGTACGTCCTTTACACTTGACCATTGGCTTCATTCAAATAATTTATATCGAAAGTAATTTGAAGCGTGTATTCAAGCTTGTGAATATTGCTGCGGATTCGCGATACAAGGTTTACGAAGATTTTATCAATGAAGGTGGAATCAAATTCAGTGGTTATTTGGCTAGTGTTCGTCAAGCGATGTTGGTGGGATTGGAAGGAGGAGGTTCCGTTCCGTTGGAGTTTCTCATACAGTGAGATGAAGTATATGGCTGATTTCCTATTATGATAATGTATAAGTGCTGTGTCCTAACAGTGAGTCTTGAAGGAAAGATGTGGTCGCCATGAGCAAAGATGCCTGTCCCAAAAACAATAAACCAATGACGTCAACACACTTGAGCAAGTATTGTCAGTGCCTTCCAGAATCCATTTTGTTAGTGTATGCTGAAGATCTAGCTCCGATCTTGTAATTCCAAGAATAGAGGCTTTCTCTCTTTATGGAAACAATGAGCATATTATGGTTTCAATTGCCGAGGAAACGTGGAGACAACCTAGATTCTCGTCCTCCCTATAGTCGGGTTGGAATATCAAACTAATTTGTCCCATAAGAATTGATTATTACCTCAAGATATGAATTTTTACATTGATATACTACGTGGCCCACCTACTACAAGTCCCTTCACTAGTTTGAGTGCTGCAAGTAAAAGTATCGAGACTGAATTATCATTGTAAATGGGTGCGCGTGACAGGAGGGTGATGGGAGTCACCTAACGCTTCTCTCAAGTCAAATTTTGACAGGACGGTCCTCGAGTAACCGTCAGCAACAATCCAAGGGCAAGAACAGCCACATATATTCGTTGCAAAGGAGAGAGCATAAATCACATTCTTAGCTGGCGGCAATAACTTCACTGTGATCGATGACTAAGTGTCTCAGTGTGGCTTGCGGGTTTCCGGCTGTACGCACCCAGACAATCGGTCTATTTGTACTCTGGCCCTGGAGTTTTCAAAACGATAGTTCTGGGACCTTCTAGTCGAGTTTTCGTCTACGGTGGAATGTCAAGGGCACTCAGAGGTCGACGCCTTTGATATGGACAAAATATGGCTATGGCTCGCAAGTCGTTTGGGTTGTTCGCTAATCTTTCTATCAAGTGCCAAGCAGTGAGTCAAGATATCAAGCAGCCGACCAGAGTCAGAACGATCGCCTTGAATAATGATGATTATTCCAGAACCAGTGCACTCGATCGGTGGACTAGTAAGGAAATCGAAATTTCCACCAGGTCTCGATTTCACCTCGGCTTTAAATTTCAGGCCAAAAAATCATCCCGCCTCACATCTTGTCTTGTCGATGGATACATCTCGAGGGCATGAAGCATGGTCTGGAGGCAGCCACACAAAGGAGAGTCCATCATCGTCTGTAGGTTTGCAGACACACTCTGCAAGGACACCAAGGAAGATTCAGTGGTTAGATGAGAATGAAAACAAAGGAGATGACGGGAACCATAGTCTGCCGCCAACTCATCTGTTAGATGAGGAGGGTTTAGATGTATGCATATTCAGTTGATGATGTCTGTCTGATCACCCTAATGTTTTATTAGCCTGACGCATTCAAGCATCTCACAGAGGCGCTAGAACAACATCGCAGCTCTAGGGAGAAAACATGGTCAAAAGTACATTATTACACCCCCCGCACTCCTCGCTCTCCAGTCAGTGATTCTTCTAGACAAACAAGCGATGAGGACGACCAAGATGAATTTTTCTCGGAACCGACAAAAAATCCCTCGACGTCTCGAAATCCTTGGCAGCAGGTAGCTGAACATTCCTATCCGCCTGGATGCTTCGATAGGGCTTTCCAAGATACTCAGTCACCTACACACGACGTGCCGGATAATTACATAGACCCATTTGAGGACTCCGGTCTTCCAGGGACCAATGATCTTCAGGCATATTCTCGGAAGAGAGCTAACAAAGTGGTCCAGAAACATCTGCAAAGTATGCGAGGTGTGCCAGGAACGGCACGAAAGAAGCAAATGGAAGATTATTTTTCTCCTCGCGTTGGCTCCTCTGCATTTTCGTCTTCTTCAGACATTCGAGACGTCGAGGAAGGCATGTCAGAAAGCGAGACCCATGATTCGTCTCAAGGTCGCATTCTATCGTCACTTCTCCAGTTATATGGCGAAAGAGGTAATGCCGGATTTGAAAGCACGTCAACCCTGCCATCCATTACAAGTACAAGAGTCGGCTCGCCAGATGAGCACGAAAAGCTTCAACCTAAGAAGGGTATGTATCATATTTGCGCTTCATTATCTTGCCATTGATAATTTTATTCAGAAAAGGACAAGACCAAACGTCAGCGTGTCAAGGAGAAGTTGACACCACGCTCCTTCTCGTCAAGGCCATCACAGTCTCGTAATGCCGGAGGCGTTGTGGGTTCCTTGATCGCTAGTACCGGAAATCTTGCTGGTATCGCTGCTCCGGTGCACAGTCAGTTGCAGCCAAATGTCAAACGCCCAGGATACCGACTCTCTAGGTGAGCAGCTCCTGATTGTTTCCATTGACCTTCCGTTAAAGTCAAGTGTCAGATATTCTTACAAGGAGGAGCCGGTCCGTCCTCCACCTCCGGCGCGACTTCCAAGTTTTTACAGCGCCAACTCCGATCAAACCGAGAGTGGAAGATCCACTCCCACATCGTTATACCAGGGCATAAAAAACCTACCGAGCACTATGCTAGACAATCTTTCGTTTAAAGGCGCAAGGCGGAGTGGTGTTTCGACGCCTCACGAATTTCTGCCTTTCTCTGACAAAGGGAGCGGGTATCATAGACGGCAAGTCAGGTCCGAGAAGAATAAACACAAGAGACGCAAAGCAGAGGTCTTCGTAAGCAAGAATTATATCGATTCCAGATCCGTTAATTGTAGATCTTTAGATTACTCGGCATGTTGCCCAGGTGATTCAACGGGAGGAATTCATTCTTAAACTCACGCGGGCGATGATGATGTTCGGGGGTCCATCTCACCGCCTTCAATCCCAGATTCAATGCGCAGCTCGGGTCCTAGAAATTGATTTATGTGTTGTGTACTTCCCAGACAACTTCATCATCAGCTTCGATGATGACTCCACTGGGACGAGTCATGTCAAAATTATCAGACAAACCAGCGCTCTTGATCTTGGGAAACTCTCGGACGCATACCAATTATATTGGAAAGTGAGTTGCATCTGTTTCAAATAAAATACAATACTGAAATAGACCAGGTCACACATGATGAGATGTACGTTGCTGATGCATCCGCTCAGCTGGATGGTTTGATGCGCAGAAAGCCGTTTTACAACTGGTGGCAGCAGATCCTGATAGGGGGCATGTGTTCGTCTGCCATCTGCACGGTTAGTTTTGGTGGAAGCTTTGTTGATGCTCTCATGGCATACCCCCTTGGAGCCTTGCTTGTCGGACTTCAACAACTCAGCTCGTACCACGTTCTATATGCAAATATTTTTGAGTTTGTGGCGAATACTGCTCGTTAGCCTACACGCTAACGCCACTCAAGGTTTACGATCACCGCACTTTTTAGTTTTCTGGCTGCCGCTCTGGCTGCAACACGTCGTTTTTGCTATTCTGCAATTGCGTCAAGTTCTGTGGTTTTGATCCTACCTGTGAGCATGTCAGTTGCGATAATGAACTGAGATGATTCAAGCGCGCATACGCATGGTATCCAGGGATTGCTTGTTTTGACAGGGTCACTGGAGATCATGTCACGGAGAATTATCTCTGGATCTACCCGCATTTTGTTTGCAATCATGTATGCGTTGTTCTTGGGATTTGGCTTTGCAATCGGCGCTTCATGCTTTGAAAAATTCACGCACACCGAAGTTTTTGGTGCGGAGGATTATTCGTGTACCTTGACCCACCATTCAGCTGGACCCTGGTATCAAAGAACGCCGAGCCAATTTTGGGGTTAGCTGTTAACCTAATCCATACGATTTACAGTGCTAACTTTGCTTCTGAATAGCATTCCTTACAGTACCACTCTATTCTTTGTTCCTGAGCATGAGGAATCAAGCTCCTTGTAACCGAAAAGAACTGGTTAGTCTGTTTCAGATTACCGCCCTTCTCACACCTAACCTGCGGATTCCAGCCCCTTCTTGTTATCATAGCATGCATAGGTTGGGTAACAAATTACTTCACGGGCACGAAGTTTGTTGGTCAGAGCGACATCACTGCTGCGGTCGGGTGAGTACCCCTATCGGTAGTGTTGACGCTTGTGGTCATCTCTGATACATTGAATGCTGTAGAGCATTTGCTGTTGGAATTGTTGCCAACATTTACGCTCGAATATTCTCTGGTAGTAACGCGTTTGTCGTGATGGTGTGTACTTAATCCTTTGAGAGGTCGCTCGTTCAAATTTCAATCAATCGGGCTGATAAATGTCTCCGTATTATTGTTTTAAAAGATCACTGGGATTCTATTTCAGTTGCCTTCTGGGCTTGGAAACGATGGTCTCCTCAGTTACGCTTCTCAGCAAGCTTCTGGATCAACAACATCCTATATTGCAGGATTTCAGACAGCGATGAAGCTTGTTTCAGTGGCGATTGGCCTAACAGTTGGGCTCGGTCTCGCTTCTGTGCTTGCTCATCCCAGACAAAGTAAACGACGAGAAGATGGTATCTTCAGCATGTAGCACCGTCAATTGTCCTTTGGGTTTAAAAGCTTCATGTGAGAATCTTGTAAATCTATCATTGGACCCACCAATTTCGTATTGTTAGCGTCTATTATTAGATAGAAATATCTTTGCAATTCAGATAGTATGTATCAAATGTAGACTGGCATGATTGGATTTAAACCGCTCCATTCTGGTCCCGAAACAAAATCCCTCTCGTCAATCAAGAAGTCCTTTTTGAAAAACCAATATCAGGAGAACGGATGAACTCCAAGTAAGAGCTCAACTTACCAGAGGGGCCTCGACCAGCGCTCCTTTAACTTGACTCAATCTTTCCTTCAGACGTTGGAGCGTAACGCCAGGTGCAACATGGCCCGTCTTTACATTAGGAACATAATTCTGATAAGGGATATCGTGAAAGTCAAATAGGATCCAGGGAACCAAAGAAAATTAACGTACATCATAGGACTTCCAGTTCCTAACAATGTTCGTTGGGACAGTCCTAAAAATTTCGCCGAATATTTCTCGATTCTTGTGAGCAGTCTCCTTCCAGAGCCGATCGGTCTCGACTGCCATAGGATCAGCGACAAGGCGATCCTCGTATTCAGATGTCTCGTCTGGGTTAGGCCAAGGCGCTGGTTTCATGAAATCGTCAAGATGCGGGTTACCATTGGGCATTTGAGGCCTAATGAGGCCAAGATGCTCTGGTAGAAGCAAATGCATACGTGAGCAGTTCATTGGTTATTAAAACCCCATCTACAAACCCCGATAGAGCTTTCGGCGCAACGTGGAGGCGAAGCGAGCGACAGAGTAATATTCGCCGTTCATTGTTGATTCAATCATGTCGGTATCCTCAACGACGACAGCAATTTCAGAATCTCCATCGCCTTTCTGGCTACGATCATTAATGTTGGCGGAACCAATCTAGAGGTAAGATTAGTCTGTCATTATATTTAATTATGAACATTTTCGTCACTGACAATGACCCGACGATCATCGATAATCATCAGTTTGGAATGTATGTACAATAATTCTGTGACGTATCTAGAGATGGGAATCAGCAATACAAGATGTGAAACTTGAAAAAGACATCAGATACGCACGAGTCCAATTCCTCCTGGTCAGTACCCAACCACAGCTCGTCCCAGAGACTAGAATTATCATGCAACATGTGCTGAGATACATTGTCTGAAACGTTCTCGTCACCTCGGATACTTTTTGCACCCTCCTCAAATCTGTGGATCGTCTGATCGGCTTCCTCCTCGCTCGCGGGGATTGGAAATTCTTGAACAAGGTTATCTGTCTTGTCAGTGGGCACCAAACCTTCAGTAGTCTCCTCAAGAGTTCTAATTTTAACAGTCCTCTGGGTAGTTAAGGTATCACCATTAACCCATTTACGGCTAAGAGCGATCTGTGCCTGGGAGAATTTGACACCAGAACGACGCTCGGCTTGTTCAATGTAAGATCCTGGATATTAGTCATTAGGATTGTGGTGAAAATGAAGCAGAAGAAACCGACTGAGGGGTGCATTGATCCGATCATAGGAGCGGAGGTGGTAGAATCGAATAAAATCCATCCTGAGTCGCCTTGTCATATCGTATTCTATTTTGAAGGACGAAACTCACGGTTCGTATCCAGCCTCTCGAATTTTTTCATAGATACTACTCCCTCCTCGGTTTATGGTCCGATATTGGGCTGCCATGATGATTTTCAATGAACTCTCATTCTTGACATCTCCTGCAAATCCTGGAACTTCGGGAATCACAACGACAACCATGAATTTCTTGCCTGCATTGGCTGCCTGAATAATGCGATCAACCAGAGCTCTTCCAATCATGTTGACAACGACACCGCCTGTTTTCGTAGCAGAGATACTAAACATTGGTCAGTAAAGAGTCATCCGCGTACTGGGCATAATGGCGTACAAGAACTGATTCTCTATTGATAAATTGAAGTTGAGGTGAGAACATTCTAGGGTAAATCGAGTATGTACCAATGTAGATGAAGTGTTCAGCATCTTCGATCAACTTGCAATCTGAACCAACTCAGCACTAATTATAATAGCTTACTGAGATAGGGACCTACAGGCGTTCTGAATGCTAGCTTCGGTGAGAACACCATGTGACCAGTCACTAACACTGCGTACGACTTGAACATTGCAGGTGCTGTTCTTTGTAATAGCATAACCCGGTTCATTCGCATGATGACCATGCCATCGTTGCTTGTACTTATGACCGATGGCACCCCACCTTCTTAGATGAGGGTGTTCTAGTGCTAAGGAGTGAGTGGATGATCGAAAAAGAAAATTCAACTCCATACGGGAGATAGCCTCGTCGGGTGCATCTTCAGGCGTAAGAGGAAGAGCCAACCAAGGCCACTTCCTACAAGAAGAGTATATGAATAAGATCAAGGATAAGAGAGCACAGGCAAGTGACTTACTCTTCATTGCGATACTGAAGCGCGGATATACCCGATCGCTGAGTATCTAAGCAACAAAATACATCTAAATCGAGCTGACCTTTCGCTTCTTGATTTCGTTCCACCGTTCCACGAAATGTTGACAAACATCCAGGACAGCTGGTCCTGTGAAGGTCATATGAACCTACATGATATTCATGAGTAACACTGAAGTCGAGACAGAGTTAAGCAAACCTACATCATGCCAAGGCATGCGAGCACTTTGTAAAATAGACAACTGGTTGCTAGCGTAGTCATAGACATCTTGGAAGTCCATTATGCGGGCGTTATTGTAATCTTGACCTGGGAAGACTGTTTTGGAGAAGTTAGTGGGGTGGACATCGGCAAGGGGGTGGGTGTGGGTATCCCATCGACCGAAGCAGAGATCAAGACCTCCAATCGCTGCATAATGGTTGTCAACCACAACAACCTATTGCCAGATTCAATTTGAATGATGAGAAACACTATACAAGAACCCTGCTTGGCTTGCCTTTTCGTGGTGTGACCAAAATTGAACGCTGTCTATAAGATAAATTATTTAGCAGACTTGGTCATCCAGGAATGAATTTCACGACCCTTCGCTCCAATATGGTCAGGATGTCGCATACAGCTAATGTTAGGGTGCAAGTTCTCTAACGTGCTCTGAGATGGATGAGTAATCGAGTCTTGCAGAAAGTTGCCCCAATCACCTTGGTGTGTTTGGAGCTCATCCTCATGGTTTGGGTCACCTAGGTCCCAATAATTAAGGAATAGTAGTGACGAATAAAAGAAATGGCACTCGCCTCTTTGTAGACAATAACATGAATCATGACCCCTTCCTCAGCCTTGTGTTTAAGAATTCTATCAAGTCTATAGTCAGGAAATTTTGCCGCGGGACGACGGAGGTATAATTCGGGTGTAAGCCACCAATCCTAGATTAGTGTTCAGCTTTTCTCGGATAGGTGCGCACTCAGACTAAGTCATACAAGAATGAAAATGGCCTCTTTTGCACTCAAAAGCATTTCCGAGACTGCCCACATATAATCGTGACCGTCGATATGCCTACACCAGATGAATAATATAGCACTCGACCAATCGCGGACGCACCATTTAGCGATGTTCTCAGTCCTCTCTCCCGCAAAACTATGAAATCGATGACTTGCTTTTATTTCCTCTCGAATCCTGTCCTGCTCTTGCTCTTCGGGTTCGTCGTGACGCCCTAAAGACGACGATAAACTGAGTGAGACGAGCTGCGTTACATGGCTACACACGATTTGGGTTCAGGAGGCCTAGTTTATCGTAAGATAGTTAATTCCTTTGATTGAGCGCTCAGTGACGAACCAATAATTTCAGCTCGGGCATGTTTGGCGCCCTTTTGGGTCAACTGGGCAATGTCTTTGAAGACGCTCATTCCTTCGTCGACGCGAGTTCGGGTTTTCTGGACTACAATAAATTCTTAAATAGTTTCACAATTACCCTCTTGAGGTAGGATGTTGAGGAAAGGATGTGATAGGAGGGATAGTAAATAGACTCAGGTTTTATGAGCCTATCATCAGTTAATACTAGGAAGACATTTTCCATTTATAGGACCTTACATTATACCTTACATTATGAAACCCCATCTTTGGGAACATCCCTCACATTAGCTGTCTTCGACTTCCGTGGCACAAGTATGGCCACAACAGGCTCTACAACATGGCATCTCCGAATACTACGGCCATGCCGCCATCGATGTGTGACACATCTGAATGGTTAGAATCGTTTGGACTGACGTAATACACCGGTGATTGGCACTGCCTCTCTTCAAGCTCAAGTATAATTTTAACATATCAACTCTGGAAAAATGTAAAAGCTTATTTGAGAAGCTGAATTGGCACAGGTGTTTGCGCGTGGATCTCATTTCCCTATGTTAATCAGCCTGATCTGATGACTTCTTGGAGCCAAAAAGCAAACTAAATAGCACATAAGACACATTGATTTCTCAAGCTTAACTTCTCAAATAAATTTGTAACTCATTTGGAGCTCAATATGCTTTTCCAGAGCTAATATATCAATTTTCTGGTCATAATTGCACTTAGATAATTCCCAAAATATTGATTTCAGTCAGGGATCAGCAGAAGTTGATCAGTGTCGAAATGGACTGGTACATGTGCATTAGGAGATAACCCAGTCACAATTTGTGCTTATGTGGAGGCTATAGTATGTAAGACTAGTAGATCATTCTCTTCTACTGTGATGTAATGCTCTCACTGTTATGCTGAAAACTCAACAAATCATAACATTTTGGGCATTATTGAGGGTCGAAAGTATGTCAGCTGATTAGTGGAAATATAGTCACGTGACTAGTGATTGCTTAGTCAGAATGATGTATTAGTCATCTGGTGAGTCACACAAATCATCCACCTAGTAATTGAAACTTATCTCCGACCAGCATGCCTGGCAGCCCATCTGCAAAGAGCGTTGAAATGCAACAAAATCAAGATTTTTCTGTGGAAGTTCAAGAACAGATAGACGAACTGGATGTGAATTGTAGCATCTGTTTACAGCCGATGGAGGATCGAACAATTATTCCGAAGTGCTCGCACGAATTTTGTTTCAACTGTCTGATAATCTGGACAGGTATTTGTTCGCTGGATCTCAAACTATCTGCTGGCTTACAGGATAAAAAATAGCGCAATCGCGTCGTTGTCCTCTATGTACACGGACATTTGGAGACTATGTTATCCACGACATACGGACGCGATTTGACTATCATAAACATCATCTCACCCAATTGAGAATCTCATCTCCACAACCGTTATTGCCTTCGCAGACAGCAGCAGCAATAGAAGTGCGAAATACAGCTCGCCGGAGAAGACGAGACCGTGAGAGGCAGTGGCGGGAGAACAATGAACATAACGAACTCGAGCTCTCTATCGCTACTCGGAGATGGATTTATAAACACGAACTATATGCAAAAGTATGCATTTGAAGATACATTGCCCCAGGTTTTTTCAAGTCTGATCAGCGCTAATTAGCACGTTGCATCTAACTCGTTCACCAAATACCGCCCGTATCCCACGCCCGCGCGCTTCGCAGCATCCTTGGACTTGATTTCTCGAACAACCTCATTCTTAAGGAGAGAACTTCAGGTCTGGCCCGGTCTCGATGTAGAGGTATGTCAGTAACTGAGCTACGGTGTCGTGAGATCTGCTCACCAGAATAGTTCTTGACAAATCTCGTCATTTCCCTGATGAAATCTATGGATATACGGTCAGAATCGGCGGTGAAGCTGTTAGCTGAGTTTTTGGACATGGATACTCATCATGAATCGGACAACATACATCTTCGCGCCGAACACTTTGCTCATGGTAGTGCACAACTCTAATTGATGTTGATGAACAACTGTCATTGTCCTTGCAGAGGTGTATTCATATGTTCGATCACCATATCGTAACCTTTTTGTGTATGACAGTGTTGTCCAGGTGTGCCATTTCGTCTTGTTATGAATATTCACTAATACGAACAAATTAGTATGAACATCCGCTCAACATATCTCCACCACCTGAGCAAACGCGTGAGGGGTCAAGGCGGATGCCTAGAAGGTTGTGTCACCTCGAGGGGCGGACTTTAGGCTCACTTGCATCTGGGCGGCCTGAAATTTCTGAAACAACAGAGTTTAGGCGACACCAACAATCAGGTGGAATCAACACCGAGACCCCTGACACACGATCGATTGTCACACCGTCATTGTAAGTTAAATCTGCATCCATCGAACATCTCACTTGACTGCCAACAGCAAGAGCCAGCTGCATCATTTTCGGGGTCATGATGCAACGAGAATTTTGGTAGAGAGTACTGGAGAACCATCCATCTCTCAGAAGGGAAAAGAGAAGGAGGTTTGTATATTTGTCAATTCATAGTGTAAGTCTCTCTAATCTAACCTACATAGAGGATAACCTCTTCTTGACACCTAAAACGGAGGATTCGCCTTTTCAATGCCGTGACAACTATACCACACGAATTCCGAACATTCTATATCTGCAGGAGTCATTCCCAAGGATCTTCATTTTGTCCCATCTGATGACACCATGTAAATCAGCTTCAGTGACTCAGTATGCAGATGAGCACGAGTACCGCCATGTACTCTCTAAATTCTCCGGGGTATTCAATGATTCTTTCAATGTCCCCGAAAGCTTTGATGACTTCTACGAGGAATTACATGCCCTGCAGGAATTCATTATCATTTGATCGAACATATCTTTCTATCGAAGTGATCGATAATCGATTGTTCGTATAATACACAATATCATAGGCTAGGAAATCAGATGTCACTGGTGAGAATTGTCCACCTTCACGATCATCTCATCTTCAATGTCCATGTGATTGATGGAACAAAGCTAGTCCAATGGCAACACCAAAGACTCATCAGGCCTTGCCAAATAATCTTCTTGGAGCTGTGATCGAATCTGAAGTAGCTTTGCATCTGGTTTCTGACGCCTTAAGTTCTAATAACGAAATTCAAGTCATTCCTACCTTCACTCTAGCATCCAGTTCTATAATAGCAACTACCTCAAATTAATTGCTGTGGTAGAAAGATTTTGTGGTGTATCTCCTCCAACCTGGTGTACTCTGATTCATCCCTCAACATTAATCCTTACGACTCGTATGTTTTATCACCTATCTAGCATTCACATAATTCACTGATCCATAAATACTTTTTGTCAAGGTTCGATCAGCTTTATCTAATCATGTCCATTAATGTAACATATAGAAGCGCATCGTACCCACCCACCATACTCACGTGGGAACGTCAACAATGATTCGTGTGTCTCAGCTGCCCTCAAGCTGATCCGCGTGCGAAGCTACTGTCTCGATTGAGGGAAGAAAAAAAAACAAGCTGGAGAGGATCCAGTGTATGAATGTCGATGCCAGAGAAGTCCAAGGGCAGCAATCTAGCTCTATGGACGCAGATGAACTCCGAGTCAAAGTTGGACAGAAACCATCATACTGGAAGACTGTTGCAACGATCAATCCGGTTCATCGTGAGTACGGTGTCATGATAGTGGAGCTTGAGACCCTGTGACCGAAATCGTGGATACTGTCGCTTTGGAGGAGAGACTGAGAGCGTCTATTGCAAGAAGCTTGTATGAATAAATTTGAGGTTTGTACTTGGTTTGTACTTGTGTTCATACTTTAACGCCGTTGTAATAGCTTGTAATTTCTGCGTCCTGATTTGATACGACCGCAAGAACTACCGGTAACCGTCTATTTCTGATTCTATTTTAGTAGATAGCTACATGTTTGGAGCTCATAACAATAAACAGGCGAGGGAAGCCGGGGATGTAATACAATTGGGCGAGCTTCTTTAACAAAGAACAAGGAAATGTGCGGAATTAGTTATTTTTAAAGGGTGTAAGAAATTAGGATGATCATAGGAAGAGCCAAGAAGGACAGAAGTGGGGCTTCGAAAGGACTTGTTTTGTTTGGATGCTTGAAAGTACTGGTATCTAGTTATTTGATCATCAAAATGCGTGAGAATGGTGTATTTTGTGGAGACACAAGGAAAAAAAGGCGTGACACGTCAGAAATTCTCGCGGGAAGATGATGCTGCATCATCTATATCATCATCCGGATCCTTTTGAGGGCGCGGAGAAGAAGTCGGAGATAAAATATCGGAGGCATACGGTACGATAGTTGCACGAACAGGATCATATCGCCCTTCACGAACTATTGGCGTAGGTAAGGCTATTGTCGACTCGGAATGACCCATAGACTCTCCCACAACTTCAGAATTCTGACTGGAATTAATTGACATGCGGAGAACAGATGATACGTTGGTCCCTCGAGCTGCTGTAAAGATGGCAGGATGCAAATTTGTAGAGAACGATGAATCATCCCAACGTGGTTCAGGCTGGAGTGCGAACGGTGGGGACAAAAAGGTACGGGGATGGCCGGAGGAATCAGGAGCTTGGGTAGCGAAGTGAGGCCCTTGTGGAGAAACCGATGATCTCTGACGGGAACGGTAAGATTCAGGAGGAGGAAGCGTGATGAAAGGTGAATGCCTCTGAGAGCCCCCGGACACATTGGCACTCCCAGAAGCGGATGTAATGGGATCAAACGACAAAGGGGGTAAAATCCGACTATTCTGATCGTGTGTGGTCTCCAGAGCTGCTGCGGCTCTGTGAATCTGTTGGGGTAAGTTGATTCGTGGGCTGTACAACTGGGAAGAGGACCCAGATGAGTGGGGTGTGTGAGATGCGTTGATAGGAGCAGATTTGAGAGCTATTGTCCTTGGGCTGCGAGACTGTCCTTGATACGAAGAACCATACAAGTCAATACCTGGGTAGGCAGGGCCGAGGAGCCGACATGGCCGTTCTGTAGTTGAGCTACCACTCGAATATTCCAAAGGAAATTGAGGTTGACCATACGGTTGTTGTACTGGAGCGTTGTACTTGGAGGAGAGAAGGGGAGGATTTGGCGCAGGACTGGACACCGTCATTGCGGGGAAGGAACTGGAATTGTTTTCAAGGACAAGGGCTGGAAATGGACCATATCTTGGCGAGAGAGGTGTTGATTCATCTGGCTCCTTGCGTGGACGTCTTGCCTTCTGTCTTTGGTTCTGTCGAGAAGTTAGTAATGAAAGTATAGCTTATTCATGCGGAGGTACCTGGAACCAAATCTAATGTTGGGTGACATCAGCCATTCAGGACAGATAGGAAAATTTTCAACAACTTGCCTGCACTTTGCGGGCGCTCAGACCGATTGACCGACCTATTTCTTCTCTCATAGCTGTGGTAGGGAAGCGTGACTGAATACTATATTGAGTGAACCTATACTTGAGAAACAGTGCAACGAAACGGTAGTTCGCACCTGAGCCAACAGTGCATGAAGAACCGCAGCTTGATGGGGGGTAGTAAGAGTGCGCGTCCGTTTCTTCTTTACAGATGCATTATCTGATGGGGGTGGCCCAACACCTTTTCCCTTTGCATCACCGTGGTCATCTTCATTATCAGCAGTCTGCGAATCTGAGGATGGGCTCATCGGCTTTTGCAGCTGTCCCTGTCGAAGTGCTGGTGATGCTCTCCCCATGGGTTTTGCAAATGCCATCGTCGAACTCCCCTCCTGAGGATCCACAGAGAAATGTAATTTGATGCTAGACTGATGCCAAGGCGGCTCAAATGCTGGGGAAATGGAGGTACTTGGTGTTTGGGGTTTCTGTTGTGACTCCTCCGTGGAAAATTTAGAAGTTGAATCAGTAACTTTGTAGATCTGTGGAGTTGTCGAACCCGGTGAGTATGTGATATCGGTTAGAGGAGAATTAGGAGATGGAGACATTCAGGATAAAAATAGCGAAAACCGGGAGGTTGCCTTCGATGCAGTCTCTACGCATCTAGACGACAGCGCTGAAGCAGTGCCGGAGGGAAAAGATATAGTGAAGGAAGCAGTGGTTGTAGAGAAGCTGGGGCAAGGAGTCGGTAGACTCATGTGAAGTTTGCCGCTGGGAGAGCCGAGAGGATATCACAGCCAACCAGTTTGATAACGTTAACAACTGCAAACCGAAATGATTAACCATCTGAGATCTAAAAGGGTCGATCGAGTAAAATATCATGCCCCCATTAACAGGAACGCATGATCCATGATGGACAGGGGCTCAATGTGCTCATTTCAGTTTGTCTTTTGGTTCCAAGGCTTTATCATCGTATACTCCGTGTTGACGGTTGCTGTTTACTGTATCGCCGTTCGCACAGCATAAGTGGCAACGAACAGAAATGGCTCCGGGGAATGCAGTCTGTCACATGCTCGTCAGAACAGCAGCTACTGCAGGCCAGTTCAGAGCAGCCACATATAACCTTCATATAAAACACTTGTTCCGACGTTCATCATTGAATCATACCTAGCTCCGTGACAATCAGCAGTTGACAGGGGCAGAACTGGGGGAAAAAGCGTGATTGTGACACATTGTTTGTCACTAGCAACCTGTTCTACTACAGGATGACTCGGCGGCAATACAAATCAGATGCCTGAAATAAGGGTATGGTTAGGCCCATTTCTTCTCTATACCCCCGAGATGGAAATCGAGCAAACCTATGCATGACGACGGCCTTAATGAAATCACTCGGACTATCGGTCTTCCCAGACCATGTGGTCGCGATGATGGCACTCACGCAGCTCACGCAGCGGCTTGTACTGACCTTCCAGAGGTGGAGCGCACACCTACGTATATGACATTCCTTGATTGCATTGGTGACCCACAGTCTACGACGGATTGATTGAAGTCCTGCTCTGGTCAGGAAGGAGCTGCTGCACTTGGCATATACCATCTTGGGTCGATATGAAGCTTGGACCGGTTGAATGAAGACGCTTTAAGTCTACAAGAAAGTTATTTTCCTGATTCTTCCATACAATCGCAGATCCCTTATAGACCGCGGAGCAGTAAGCAAGCCGTGTAGTCTACATAATGTTTAAGCCTTGTCTTATGATAGAAGCCTCATACAATGTCGATATTGTCTAAAAGCCAACTGCAACTGTGACTCTATCTATGTACCCTGGTTACGTATTTGGTGTTGACACTCCCTACCGAGCCACTCTCAGTACAAATAAACAAGAACTTGAGGTCAGTGAGCGCGCACAGTCCGCGAATGCAAACGATCCTCATCAGTTTATTGTTCATCTACTTTAACCTGGCATACATTGCACATTTGATGACGTCACGGTAGGCCGCTAGATATAACTCGCTAGAATTTGAAGCTGGAATTTGAAGCTGGAATATCGGACATCACCGGATTTTTGCTGACATCTGAACTTGCATTCCCTTGTGACCTAGGAAGGAAAGAGGGTAGCGCGGAATTCCAGTGTTGAAGATGAACCGTGGAAGATCAATGCCACGAGATGGTTCAAAAGCCACGTGTAACAAGTGGGGACGAGTCTATGAGCAACGACCTGGGTTCTACGCAAACAAACGAAGTGGCGAAAGTGATCAGAAGACATATAGAATTCAAGATAAGACCATCTTGGCTGGGCTTTCTCAGAGTATCCATGAGTCTCGTGGATTCCGAGGCAACCTTAAAAGAGTGGAAGAAATTAGATACAGAAGAGACAGCAGAACTAAGTTGCCCACGCCGTGTAATCGAGTCGGTCAAACAAACTAAGCAATACTGAAGGAATTTGTTGCGAAGGGTTTTCTTCCTTCAATCGAAATGGTGAGACCAAAGTCAGAGTAATGCATCAACGAGAAGAATTGATTTCGGGCCTCCTCCGATTGAATAGCGGAACACAGAAACAAGATTCAGCACAATAGTATCCAAGTAACGTAACCTCAGGGTCAGAATAAAGGTAGTGTAGCTGTAAGACAAAAGTCATGATCTCCTCGGGGAGACTTCGTTCTTGACCATGTGTCCCCTAGACAACTTCATGGGAGCCTACTGTATGGCTAAATCGCCACCCCATTATTTATTGATGAGCCTGTGTTTATACGCCACACTTCTTCGGTAACATCCACAATTCATTGCGGTAGACGGATCCCATCGACAAAGTGTTGAATAATGTATTCCTGACACGTACCGCGTCTTAGCACTAGTTTCGTCGTGGTGGTATATGAATGCAGAATTCTCTTCTGGTCACGTGCAAGGCGGAGATTGGACAGGAGGCAGATTAGTCAGCAACTCTGAGGACAGAAAGACACCTGAGCGCAAAGTCCAATGGATGGATCTCTTTCCTTATCCTCCTCTTCTCACAATCACCAAACTTCCTCAAAGCCGACAACTACAAGATCAGGCCTCACTCTTGTCCTTCCGTCTCTTAGAAACCTCAAGGCTGCTAAGGCCGTGAAAAAATTGAAAGTGCCTGTCTCTGTCCCAAATTCACCGGCCTTTGATGGCGAGGTTGGGGAGAAAAGAGCTCTTCGACCTGTGAAGTTAAAGCCATTGAAAGAAGTTCTCACCAAACTCATTCAACAAATCAAAAAGTATGTAATTGTTCAATAGCTAGTGCAATGGTCTCACAAATAAATACTTGTAGGAAAGATGACTATGCTTTTTTCCTAGAACCTGTGGATCCCAGCCAGGCACCAGGTTATCTGGACACCATCAGATGTCCAATGGATTTTGGCACCATGACTAACAAAGTCATTCGTGGAAAATACCGATCTTTGGAAGAATTCGCAGTTAGTTGGTCGTTCTTGTGCTCATATCACCATTGATCGCATCCATGCAACTAGAATGATCTCAGACTCGTGACAACGAATTCCAAGACCTACAACCCACCGGGTTCTATATACCACACTGAAGCGGATCGAATCGAGGTTTGGGCGCTTGATCACATCGCAAAGGCAGCGTCGACAGTGATTCAGTATGAAACAGACTGGAATATTGACATCGAAAAAGATGATGTTAATATTGATGACGATGATGATGATAACCCACTTGTGTCTGTCCATCCGGATGATGTTGCTGTTAATGGCCGATCGCCTTCAGTCGCATCCCAAGTACAACAATATATGGGGCGAAGGGTTCTCAGAGGTCCTAACAAGAAGAATACACCACAGAGTAGAATCTCGGACTCAATTGACGACGAAGGTCGGCTGCCTGGTTCTAGGGAAGGTATTGGAGCCTTTCCTCCATGTTCAGATTGGGCGAAAACCATGGTTGCATTGAAGCTGAAAGGTGCCTCTAATGCACTTTGTTCTCTCTTTCCACTTATTTCTTTCAGGAAAGCGCTACAAAACCAAAAAAGAGCGCTTACGTTTTGAAAAAGAGGGCCCTCCCTGCCTTCCTGATGGAAGCCTGGATTATACTGAGAGTGGGTAAATTCTGATCGACGTGAATTGATGCTAGTATTAACTCTCTTTGAGTGGAGGACCCGTTTTCATATCTGTCGGCCTTGGTACCTGATCCTCTGACGCGACCTCATCTGATACCTGTGTATCCGCCTTTGTCAATATCCCATACACCTGTGCCACCGCTGCCTAGTTATTCTGTCTCTGAAGACTCTACCCCTCAACCTGAACTACCAGCTTCTACTTCAGCATCACAGGGGCTTCGTCCGCCAGCATCCTTTCCATCTACTATCAGCCTTCCCTTGAATTACGATCCCTCGTCTACTGATATTCAGTTACCACCTCTGACGACCCATTCGCAAAGACGGCACTGGCACATAACCCGTAATCCTCCTGGGCGAAAGGGCAAGGACAATCCCGATGATAGTGACACAGATGAACCGCCTTGGCACGTTGAACGTGAAGCTCACCCAGTAGATTTTGGTTCGTTTGCTGTTCTTGCTGGAGCGTTATCGGAAGAGATGAAGAAGCGCGGTGTTCCTTGTGGAGTACTAAAAGATGGAGAAGAAGAACAAGTTGTCTTTGACGTGTTGCGAGACGATCTAAGTTTGGAGACAGAGGGAGATAAGTTATCTACAAACGATGACGGAGTTTCATCCAGCTGCCTTACAGACTCCACTGCCGGTCCCCGTGAATATTTCACGTCTCAGCGTGCAGCTGAGGCTGAGAATTACATTTGGGACATTGTATATGGTGGTGTAGATGGTTTTGCGTATGTTCGGAGTATGGCTGAGTTTGTGGGTTATAGTTCAAAGGAGGTAAACTGTTAGCTCAATTTCTGTCCTCATCACGCTGATGTATAATCACTTCAGGTATCTAGCCCTGCCTATTCTGTATCGGAACTCGGTCTCGGAATGTTGTTAAACCAATATATCCAGGGCATCGTGGATGAGCTTACAGAGGGTCGACATTCGTTGCTATCCGAGACTGCGAGACAACTACACTTTCAAACATGCTCCCCACTATCCAAACCAGATTTGAATTTTCCACTTGCCGTTCAAACCGCTACATCACTCAACCTGGCACCGAGAGCGACCATTGCGCTTCAGGCTCTCTTGCAGATTAAATCACAGAAGATAGACATGGGCGCACTTATCAACAAACCTGAGGAGCTCTTCTTGAGTGAAGAGGAATGGGCTGGAAAGGGTCTTAGAGAAAAACGGAAAGTGACCACGCATGAGACCCATGCCCGTAAACGGCCCAAACACGAGGAAAGTAGCAGAGAAATGGAATCTGCGCAAAATTCAATTATGCATATTAATGGGGGCAAGACGACTTCTCAGTCCAGTTTGGATAGTGTAACAAATGCGTCTCATCCGGAGATGGAGGGTCCAGAAGAATTGGCGGAAGTTTTGGATTATGTCGCAGACCTCATTACTGAACTGAACCGGCATATGAAAGATACGGGGGATAAGTCTCCTCTGCTCATGGGATTGTCAGCCACAAGCGGTGGAACTAGTGATAAGAGCCTCACTACTGGAGAGGATGCAACTATGCGTAATCTCCGTCTCAACCTCTTGGCACTTGCAAAAAGGGCTCCTCTGGACACGATCGCCCATTTGCCCTTAGAATTGATCCCAGAACATATTCGTCCTTGCATTCCAACTTTAGATGCGTCAAATGCTTCAGGTTCTCCTTCGGTTGCTGTGACCACAGCAACTCCTGCTCGTGTGCCCACAGCTGCGATGGCTTCTACTTCTTAGTTCGTGAGCCGGGTGTTCGCTGGACTCATTCTGGTTCATGTAGTAACCAGAGATATGATCTAGCTAGCTTTCATCTGCGGTTGAGACTAACTCTCATTTCATACAGCATATTGCTGTACATGTATAGGAGGCAATGCCTATGCGGCGTGCTCGGCTACAATACTTTCAGATTTTGAGTCATTAGGACTATTATCAAGGGCACGCCGGTTCCTTAGGTGTACTATCTATTTTTTATAGGGGCCCTTCTTTATTGTACATTCTTAATCGATACAAGATCTTCTCGTTGCTGTCATATCTGGCCCTACACGTGTTGGCAACGATTATATCATGGCAACATCTCGTTGACCTTGTTTATCAGAATAGGGTCATCACGAAGATATTCATGGAAACCTTTGACGTCTGAATTCCGTGAGGCCGTTACTTCGCTGAAATTCCGAACCGTATGGAGGATATGACTTGTATTTTCCCTTTGGGTACTCAGCGCTGTTGTAGAAGTAGCTAGCACGAGGTATGTAGAACTATGCTATGCATCCACTGTAATTGAGCGTCTGTTATCACATGGTGGATGTCAGTCGGCATGTCGAGATCCTTCAATGACACATCCACCGGGAGGCTCTCATGTGCTCCAGACAATTTATCAGGTGATCATTTGTATTGAGACGCGGCGTGCGATTTATATTGAGTGTCACTGGATACAATCTTCAATTTCCAATTAAAAACCGTGCTCGATCGCAGTACGCACGAGGTAGGCTGCGCCCAAACAACTGTCACAAAGATCTAAGGTCCAGTGTTTGAACTACAAAATATATCGCGAACCAGGTCGAAGTTAAGGAGCTATCCTGGGAAATGAACTGAGAGAGGTAAACAAATGGATAAGGGGAATTGCTACAACAATGACGCAGAAAAATGAATTGTGCGCAGGGGAAGATGAGAAGAAGCAAGAAAGACTTGCTAACTGTAACTACATTCCCATTTATATATGTAATTATCCGAAGCAGTGCTCCGGCAAATGGAGTTTCCAACTCGATGTCACTCCATGACATGACATAATTCCACAATAAACAACCCTCTCATGCGAACTGGTATCCTGCTCATAGACAATATCCTTCATTCAACTTGCAGCATGGGTGCCACAGCTCCCAAATGTCAGCCTGAATTGCATACTACAAGTCTCACCAATGGCCACCTAAGGGTAATACAGGCTAGAAAAAGAAATTCTCAAATGAGTGACTTTGTGATCCATTATGCCACCAAGCTCTGATCCATATCTGCTTTTTTTTGTCCACTTTCCATAATCCAATCCTTCTCAGGGTATCATATGCTGTGCACAATAGAGGCTGGTGTTACATACCAGTTCTGACAATCCATGTTAATGTCTTTGACCAGAGCTCTATTGGGAGAGACTAGGCCAGCTGAGTTCAAATCTATCCTTGTATTCTTCTTGTATAAGAGGAACCAATAAAGGTTTGGGCAAGGTTATAGAGATTCAGCAAGATGACAAAGCACTGTTTCTGTAGTTTAAAATAGTGTAGAACAAATAACTGTGCTCTAGGGTGATTATCTCTTACTGAACAAGGGCCTCACATAGAGGTTGATCCAACCTACAAGTTGAGATCAAGCCCTAAAGCCAACCCCCAACTGGAATGTTGTGTGCAACATAAAGGTCTTCTCCCCAGACCTCCTAGAGAATCTACCATCACTGTTAACACTAAGTCATGAAGACTCAAGGTTCACCCTAGATGGATGTTCAGAAAGAACTTGATAGAGTTCTCTATTGGATTGCTCTATGTTATACCAAAAATAATTACCTTCTATTTTCAGAACACTTTTATCTTTTGTTCATCTAACAGAACTGTCACAAAAAAGTGACTACTAAATAGTGACATGGAGGTATAACAAAATACCTGTTCAAAGAACTACATAAATAGCTGGACCCTTATTAGCAAGTAGCCTTGCTA
>Ga0153976_1000042_pt1 | contig 33596 bp, 25 predicted proteins | sample TSGA060MetaG_FD_104717 | JGI IMG/M metagenome (GOLD analysis project Ga0153976, IMG submission 104717) | Attine ant fungus gardens microbial communities from Georgia, USA - TSGA060 MetaG | ecosystem: Host-associated > Fungi > Mycelium > Unclassified | place: USA: Georgia, Yuchi Wildlife... | reverse complement strand
TTTTTATTAACTTTAAACATTGAAATACTTTTATATCTTTTTTATTTTCTTTAATTTATTTCCAATAAGCTCATGTTTTTTTAGATAAAAAGAAATAATTTTTATTTTTTTAAAGTTTTTAATTTTTTTTTACTTTAACCATTGAAAGACTTTTATATCTTTTTTATTTTATTTAAATATGACAGTATAAATTATATTGGTGAAGTTAGCAACTGAATAGAAACATAGAAACAACAATTGGTTTTATAAAATCAATATATAACTTTATTTAAATGGTTCTTTTTTATTTGATCTAATTCTGCTTTTTTATAGTATTTTATTCAAAATTGAACATTTATTTATTTTTTCTAATAATAAAATTAAAATTTCTATCTCTATATTTTGACCTCAATTTATTTTGAATTGGATGATAATTAATAGAAAGAATGAGTAAATTTAAAAATAAAGGTTTAATTATAATATTTTATCTTAATTTAATATTAGTATATTTATTCATTTTTTTTATTTTGTATTTTCATGTTTTTTATATTATTTTTTTTGCTTAAGCTTAGAGTGCGAGTATTTGTTAGTTTATTATAGTCTTTATTTGCAGCTTAGAGTGCAGGTATTATAAATTATATAATTTCTTTGCAGCTTATGGTGCCATTTTACCATCAGTTACTTTGCAGATCAGATACTGATAAATTTATACTGAAAGTGTAAACTAAGTAAAATAAACTTTTTCTAATTTATTCCAAGTATACAGAATAAGTAAGTTATCTTATTGGTTATAAAGTATAAGCAAAATTGTGAATGAATGATCAGCCAAACCCACTTAGACAAAATAAGTTAATGTAAAATAACAGTTAAATATAATTATAGAGAATGTTCCCCCATTGTTTTCATTAAAAGTAACAAATAGTTAGTTAATGTTCCTATTTTTTTTCTTAATCCCTCAATTTTTTTTAATCATTTTTATTGAGTAAAATTTAATAGTTTCCTATAAGGAAGTTTTCTAAAACTAATTCAGTTTTGTTTTTTCTGCTTTAAACCACAATGTTTAAATTCAATTCAATTCAATTATTAATAACGAATAATTTTGTCTAATAAATGCCGAGATGTATAATAATAACAGTAAATTATAAAAATTTTATAGACAGGACAATAATGAAAAATTATTTGGTAAAATGGAGTTATCTTAGTTTCTAGTATTAAGAAAGTTCTATTTTTGTTTTACTAGTAGCAGCCTAGCTTACAAAGATTGCACCAGTTTATCTGCTGAGCAAAAAGATTTTAATTATTCTTAATTTAAGATAAGGCAAAACTCTAAATATAAAGAGTGATTATTAATCTAAACTAAGGTTAAAGGTTGCCAGGCTAAGGTTAAACTATACAATAAATATTATCCTATAATTTATAGGGATCAAATGCTAAAAGCATACTTATTAATTAGGTTTTTTTTAGTTTATTTATTATTAAATTTTTTTAAGTTAAATTAATTAATATATAAGAATAATGTATTAAGATATAAATTATTATAAATAAATATAATTATAGGTTAATATATTTTAAGCTATTCTAGTCCGAGTTAAAATTACCCCAATTTTTAATTTTTTTGTTCGATTTTGGATTATTTCTAATTTTTAAAAAAGTTACAGATTTTGTTTTTTAGAAAATAAACTATATTTAAGCATATCTTCACAACTGTCAGTTAAAAAGCACCCTTCTTTACTTATCTTAAACGGATAAATTAAGTCAGTAAAATACACTGTTAAGGGATAGGCAGTTTAGGTTGTTTTTGTTTAACCTTTATTTTATTTCTTCAACAAACTCTAATTAATCCTTAAATAGGCAATGCCTTTACAAAGGTTTTTAAAATAATCTTATTATGTAAATTGAAACTGCTACTAAAGCAGTAATATATTAAAAATATATAAACCAAAATTTATATAATATATCGAACCTAATGAAACTTTAAAGTTCACTAGTATTAAACTATAACTATAAGTTTTAAGATAGAATGTGATGAAACTATTTTAACAAAAAAGATGCTTCAAACTAAAACAATAAATAAATTTCAACATTTTCCTTTTCATTTAGTAGATCCTTCTCCATGGCCAATTTTAACTAGTTTTTCTTTATTAAATTTAACAATAGGAGCAGTTAACTATATGCATGGTTATCCTTATGGAGGTTATATTTTAACCTCAGGTTTTATTTTAACTCTATTTGGAATGGTATTATGGTTTAGAGGGGCGACCGTTCGGTTGTATGTGGAATTGTTTCAACAGAAAACTTCTAATAGTTTCAAAGAAGAAGCTTGATTGACTTACCTAAGTAGACGCACTCTTCATGGGGACAATAGCCTGTCAAAATGGACAAAACTGGAAATGAGCACTCCTTGTACCTTGTTCTAGAGCATGTGGTTAATGTAAGAATAATGGGTTATTCATGAAGTCGAGATCAGCACGGTTTACCACAACCGGTGGGTTACGCTCTATCAGCTATTAGCAGAACACTCCCACGCAAGTATGACATTGATAGTCTCTGAGTCATTGATCTAGAAACTAAACTTGCAGCAACATCAGTAAGATGCAAACGATTTGAAGATACTCTTACAATAACAACGCCCAACACGCCACACCAACCAAACCAAAAATGTTGGAGGTTGGGCAACACAGTCACGTATGATACCGGTGAACCACAATGCGACGGGCAAATTTTCACAAACCCGAACTTCATTACGGAGGCATACCATTAATAACGGGTGCACATTGTGGGGCGGAGGCCACGTAGTACCATTTCACTTAGACGAGCGGGAAGGAGGCTAAATACTGGGGATTGAATTACCCGGTCACACTATACAAAGTATTCAATCGCAGCGCCGTCCTGGAAGGATACTAAGGTTGCTCGTTGGTTGGATACACTATGAAAATGGAATGAACAAGAGCCTCAATTTATCACAAAACGACTTTTTAAAAAATTGGGAAACTTCTGGAAAGCAGCTTACATTAATTTATCTATGTCAAAGGGTTCGAACACACCATTTTTGGGAAAATTAACTATTGACGGTATCACCCTCGATAAGTAAAAACAATTTTTAAAAGATTTTGTTGTTTCTGGACAATACAAAATGGGAATAACTAAAAAAATTTAAAAACTAAGAAAAACGGTAAGCTAAAATATCTGGTAATACCTCCTTTTTAGGATAGAATAGTACAGGAAGTGGTTATAACTATACTGTAAATTATATACGAACCCTTTAATCAATCACAGGGCTTTCGACACGGCCGTAGCTGTTTTTCTGCTTTAATACATATTTGACAAGAAAGCGCCAAAATTTAAGCAGGGTAAACGAAGGTTTATTAAAGGATTATGTGATAACAACAATCACACTATTCTGCTTAATTTGCTAAAAAGATTCTCGTTTTTTCGTAATTATAAGCGAGCTTATTAAGGTAAGCTTCAAATAGGAGTAGGGAACCTTCGGAATTTAAACTGGTATATTATCTACAAGGTTTTATTTTAAGCCCTCTTTTTTTTTTTTTTCTAACATATATTTACACGAATTTTACAAATTTATGGAAGAGTATAACTTAAAATTCAATAAAGGTAAAACCAAAAAAACCAAGCCTGTTTACAAAAAGGCTTTAAAATACCATGTTAATAAAGAAGCCCGAAAAGTAGGTTACTCACAAAAATTGACAATAATTAGCGAAAAATGAGCTACGTTATATGCGCTATGCTTTTGTTAACACTATTATAGGATCTAAAGCTGATGCCATATAAATTAAGAAAAAATGCAATGATTTCCTTGACTCGCTAAAACTAAGTCTTAGTGAAGAACAGACACTTATTACCAATCTAAAAGACCGTTTTTTGTTTTTGTTTTTTGCTATTTAATCCAAATTAGCCATTACAAAGTAAGAGAATACTTCATAAGATACCACGGTAATTTAAAAAGGTGCTATGAGCGCCCCGTAGCCGGGATATCTTTATATTAAAGTTGACGCAAACAAAGTCAAACTAAGTCTGCAAAAAAGAATTTTTAAACGGAGTGGTGAACCTAATCCAAATTTAAAATATTTAGTTAATACTCAACACGCCACTATTTTGCAAATGAACTATATACTTAGAGGACTGGCAAATTATTACAAACTCGATAACAATTTTAGACACAAAAAATGGTAAGTCGCTGGAACTATATTTTTTATATTGCCCAAGTATTCGCCGCCAAGTACAAACTACACAGTATAGCGAAAGTATTAGCTAAAGCCGTAAAGGATTTATGAAAGCCTATACAAGTGTCTAACCTTAAGGAAAAATAAAAAGTGATTGGACAAACAGAACAAAGAATTTGGGAATACCTTAAAACAAAAGTAAAACAAAAAATAAAACAAAAAACAAACCTAAATTACAATTAGGTATTCCATATACTAAATACAACACAATTCTTATGCCAGATTACGCACCTCTAAGCAAAAAATTTAATTTTACCTTCTGGACAACCTTTACAACTAATCACACAAATTCCAATCCGCTTGCAGCTTTAAACTTATTTGTATCACGTATCGCCCGAATAGCTAGCCCTCGAAAGCCAAAGCCTGGTTAAAAATGGTAAATGTATATTATATAAGGAATTTTGTCCAGCCCAAATGTAAGAATGCATTATATAAAGGGTGTAAAATACCTTAAGGGTACATCTGTACACACTCTAATGATGCGCAGGCTTAACTGTAGCAAGCACCTTTGTGTCAAACCCATCACCGTATGGCCCACAAAAATGGACTAATGCGTTTGATTCTAACCAAAAGTAAAAGTGTTCTAGATAATGACGAAACTTAATTCAAAATCTTTCATAGTTAATATAAGTAGTAGTTGGAGAGCCTAGTGACAGGTGACTGTCTCGCTGGGTTCGGGGAGGACTTTAGTACGCTTTCGAGCCGAACTTTTTACTCCACATGTAGTAATAGAAGGTAGAGCGTTAAGCTTAATTACATCAAAAAGCATACTATTTAATCATGTTTATTTTATATAAACAAACTATTTCTCCAGAAGAAATTGACCTAAAACAAGGTATTATTAAATTTTTCACATAAAATAAAGGATATTTTTATCAAAATCAATTCTGTTTTTATTTAGCTGGTTTATTTGAAGAAAATGGACAAATTTTTTTAGCAGCTTTAGGTATTACTACTTTGAACAGAATACTAAATCCTAGAATAGTATTTACTTCACATATAAATAATTTGGGGTTATATGTATATATTCAATTTAAACTAGGAGGAATAGAACGTTTTAAAAAAGTAAGGGCAGAATACTCTTAGGTATATTATTGAAGATGTTCAAGGTATTCTCTTCTTTTTGACTTGATTCATGGAAAACTTCAAACACCTAAAAATATTAAATTTAATGAATTAATTAAGTTTCTTAATATTAAATATTCTTTAATAATACCAGAAAATTTTTGGATACGGCTTTTAAACTTTAGATATAATAGTTGGTTTACAGGATTTACTGAAGCTGATGGCCATTTTGGTATAAAAAGAAAATAAACCTAAATCAGAAACACGAAAAAGATCTGTTAGTGAAAATGTAACTATCCACCCTTGGTTATAAATTAATGACAGGTTTTACGGATGCTGAGGCTTCCTTTATGCTTTTTATTAAAAAAAAACAAAATAATTGTAAAATAGGGTATCAACCTCATGCGTTATTTCAAATAGGACAACCTGAAAAGGATCGAGCATTGTTATAAACATTTAGAGCATCTTTAGGAGTTAATTTTGCAAAACAAGACAAAAATTCAATTCATTATTAAGTTACTTCCGTTAAAGATTTAAGAGTAATTGTTGATCATTTTGACAAATATCCATTAATTACGCAAAAATTAACTGATTATGTATTTTTTACACAAGGATTTGAACTAATTCTTGCAAAAGAACATCTTAGTGAAGAAGGATTAAAAAATAGTTGCACTTAGAGCCTCAATTAATATAAGGCTATCTAATGAAGTCAGTCTAAAAAAGGCATTTCCAGATATTCTTCCTGCTCCAATACCTCTTAGTCCTATAGTTCCATAAATACCGAACTGGGTTGCAGGATTTACAACGGATAAAGGTTGCTTTTTTTGTTAATGTTAACCCACGTTTAAAAGCAGGCGCTCAGATTCAATTAAGGTTATATATTTATAAGCATTCTCGGGATGCTCAATTAATGATAAGTTTAGTTGATTATTTAAATTGAGGTTATTATGTTGTAAGAACACAAACAAGCGGTGTTAAAATTTTCATATTTAACTGATAAAATTATTTCTTTTTGAATTTTGTTTAACGGGATAAAAAGGTTAGAGTTTAAGAATTTCTGTAAAATTGTAGATATTCTGAAAGATAAAGGCCATCTAACAACCAAAGGAATAGAGAAAATTTTTAAAATCAAAGACAAGGAAATTTAAATTTTCCATATGAATAAAGAAATAAATAATTATTCCTACTCGTTTACTCGTCTGGTATTAGTATTAAATTTAGATTAGATCAACGATCATATGATAAACCTAATTATTCTTCTATGTATCCTATTATGGAAAGTATAGCCTCACTTTTATCACGAAAACTTAATATTTATAAGATAAATCAACAGTCTAATTCTAGAGAAGTATTGTATCTTAGTGTAACCGGTATAAATAAATTTAAAATTTATTTTAAACTATTTTAATAAATACCTTTGATAGGTGAAAAGGGAAAAGATTTACAACACTGGGAAGTAGTTTATATAGTTTATAAACAACATCTTACTGAGGCGGGTAAAATAAAAATTAGAGCGATAGCATCTGAAATTAAAAATTATAAATAACCTTTCATTTTTTTTCTTACAAAACAAAAGCAAGTAAACTTTTTACAAAAGTATGTCAAAACCTATAGTGCCTTCTATAAATTTGACTATATGCTGGAAATTTCTAAAGCTTTAAATACTCCTCATTATAATAATATGGAAGTAAAAATTTTAAAGATAATTATATGAATAATCAGCAGGAAACCAAAATACTGAGAATTATTTTAGCAGGTTCCTCAGAGACTATACGTCAAAAATTAATACGTTATAAATAGTAAACCTATTGATTAAAATATAGTCCAGCCATTACTGAAAGATAATGGATAATTGACATATTTAGGTAACCACACCAAAGAAGTAAAAAGTGGATTAATGTTAGGTATAGTATTATTTATTATAAGTGAAATATTTGCTTTCCTATCTGTCTTCTTTCGACATGGACAATCTTCGAGGGAGATAGAGGTAACTCATCTCATTTACGCACTGATTATTATCGTAAAAAGGTTAAGCAATGTGCTAGAGTTCAACGAAGCTCTGGTATAAGGAATTGTTAAACGGGTAAAAAGTATTGGTAGATTCGTTAAGAATTTGTACTCTAGTTCCCTACCTAGTTCTTTTAATAATTTCAGTAAAGCGAAAGCTAAGCTTCATTTTAAAAATGGTTAACATAGGGCCGAACATCTACCATGAACGGGGTCAATAAAATTAATGGAGTCGTTATCTGAAGACGTAATGATTCTGATCAGTATTAATAGACACACCATCAAAGAAGATTACTGAAAATATTTAACTGAGTTACTGATCTGTATAAAGAACAAAAACTCAGGAACTCCTCAAAGCCTAAACATGGGAACCCCGAAAAAGTTAAAATCAAGTAATCTTAATACTAGCCCTTCTCTCACAGTTAGAATCACATAAAGAGCAGGAGTCAGATTTCTGACCTGGTATGTAACAAATCCTTTATGGTCAGTTTATATCGGACTAGGCGGGGGCAAGATATCTGAAAAAGCAAACGTCTTAGGTAATGCTAAGAATACTGGCTATTTTATTAGAGCAAATAAACTACAAAGCCAGGGACTAATTAGTGGTCGTAGTCCGCTGAATTCAGTGTGCCTTAACATGGTTTCACAGTCTTTTTCTTCTGGAAGAAGATATTCCACCCAGGAACTCAAATCTAATCGTTTGAATAGGTCGGAACCTTTTTCACTTTTAAATCTACTAAAAAAATTTAATTACAGAGGCTCTCAATTAAAGAATCTCTAAAAGTAAAATTAAAAAAGAAGAAATTGGTGAAACTTGCTGAAAGATATGGTATTTTCCACACCAAAGTTCAGCATGCTCAAATTCTTATGGTAAGATCTCTTCTGTTTAAAATACATGCAGTTAATCTAATTGCTAAAAAAGAAAGCAGGGTCTCAAACACCCGGAGTGGATACTGAGATTTTTTACAAATCTGATATCACCTTATCCGAAAACCAATTAGCACAATGGTTAAGAAATATGGTGTACCACCCCCACGAGGTATAGGCCTAAACCTGTAAAAAGAGTTTGAATACCTAAACCAGGTAAAACTGAAAAAAGACCGATAGGTATTCCAGCTATCACAGATAGAGCTCTTCAAACACTTGTCAACCTGGTCCTACTACCTCTAGTAGAACTAACAAGCGACAAGGGGGGGGTTTCAGACCGTATAGAGATTGCAAAATGGCGATTTTAGCAGCACGAATGCAATTGAGATCACTCTCACTAAATACTCAAAAACAGGCTTTCAAAAAGGGTTAAGATAATTTATGAGAATATACCCAGTTTAACGAAAACAAATACATCCTTGATGCCGATATTAAAGGTTTCTTCGATAATATTAGTCACGAATGGTTGTTATCGAATCTATTTCTACACCCTATTCTTAAAGAGTTCGTAAGATTATGGCTTAAAGCTAATATCTTAGATGCTGGAACCTTTACCGTTTCTACAACTGGTATTTCGCAAGAAGGTATCATTTCTCCTACCCTGGTTAATTTTACATTAAATGGGCTAGAAAATACGGTATATAAATCTATCCATCCTATAACAACTTTTAAATTTAGAAAACTTGCTATCCGGAAAAATGGTAGAAATATTACAGCGGTATCACTAGGAGTTGCGAATGTGCGTTATGCTGACGTTTTCATTGTATTTGCAAAGATTAAAAATATTCTAACTAAGTACATTCGTCCTGCAATTGACAAATTTCTAGTAAAAAGGGGGTTATTTTTATCAACTGTGCCTCAGAAAACTAAAATGTTTACATTAAGGGACAAGAATGCACAGATGGACTTTCTTGGTTATACTTTCAAATACAATACAAAATGGTCGTAAAAAAGATCCAAATTTTACCAAAAAGGATATGCTAGAGGGATAGCTCTATATCCTAATAAAGAAAAAGTAAGAAATTTCATACAAAAATTAACCAGCATATTTAGGGCTTCAAATAACATGTCAGCTGCAAAATTAATTACTAAATTAAATTCCATCATAAAAGGTTGGGCAAATTATTATAATTTGGAAAATTCCTCTCACTATAAAACAATCGTTGCGCGTGCACTATATTTGAGCTGCTGAAGCTGGATGAGAAGAAAACACCCTACTTTAGGAAAGAGAATGTTAGCTAGAATGTACTTTTTACAAGAAGATACTGAAAAATCCAAAGAAAAAAGAGTAACCTTTTTCAAATTTTTAAATAGAACTTGAAATTTTAGAGGCCTTTCTTTTAAAGATAAAAGATTTTTTAAGAATAACTCTGATAAAAATATCTACTTACTGGATCCTACAAATGCTGCTAATATTGTAACCACCACTAGAAACGTAATTCCTACGAATCTAATAAAGGTAAATGCGTTCCACGATGATATAGCAAAACTGAAAGATTTCAAACTCAAAGTAGCTATTGCCTCAAGTTCTAGAGTACCTAGCCTTAATAAAAAATTATTACAAAACAAAAGGGACTATGTTCACTTTGCTTGAAAGAAATCAATTCAGATTTTCTATTACATAATTCGGTTCAGATTCACCATATAAACCCGATTAAGGATGGAGGAAGCAAATTCGCAGTGAAAAATCTTACTTTAACCCACATTTGGTGTCACCGAAAACACAAACATTAGTTTATTAATTTATTTAAAGAACTAATTACCATATAACTGTAAGCAGACAGTCTGAAGGTTCCAGCTCTACTCATATGCCTGAGCACAATACAATCTACTGTCTTGTTTTGGTGAGCCGTATGCGCTGCGAGGTGCACGTACGGTTCTTTGAGGGGTATAGTCGTGAGACTTGTTCTATCTCTAGTTGGGCATTCTTCCACTCAAGTTTATCACCTGCAATAGAAATAGGAGGTACATGGCCTCCTTTAGGAATCACACCCTTGGATCCTTTTGCTATACCTGTGCGCCCTTTAATTAATATAATGCCCGTCGCACTAACGACCATAACTAAACTAACGTTACGTAAATCAACAGACTTACCTATAATCGAAATGAGGAGGGGAGTGGAGCATGTCGGTAAAGTCGAAAAACAAACTAGTTACAAGATTGTAATCGGCGAGATAAATTTTATCCACGGTCTAATAACACATCCGTTCCAGGACGCAAAACTGAGTTTGAAAGTAACTGACACAAATTTATTCAATTCTACTATAGAAAAGGTATATGTAGTAGAGAGTTTATTGAATAGGACAGACATAACATATGTAAAGATGAGACCTACAGATAGAATATCAGACATTATACTAAGAACTGGGGATCGCCTAAGGGAAGCAATTCCTATGTTGGAACAAAAGGCCAATAACTACCAATCAAAAGGAAGTGGCGACGGAGTGATCGTAGTACGAAAAGTTACCAAAATTTAACTACAGGAAGGGTCACAGGAAATTTAATTGATATGAAACTTGCAGGTGTAAATTAACGCGAAACTCCTCTATCAATAACTAGAAAGGGATTTTGCTATAGTCCTAACATTTTAATTCAAAAAAGATATATATCAAGTAAACCTCTTCAAGACCTAAATCTATATAAAGACGCATACAACAAAATGAAATCCATACCTGGAAATATGACAAAAGGTGTGAACGGAAAAACATTAGATGGAATGTCGATAGCAAAACTGACTAAGTTAAGAGACAGTATAATAGATTGATCGTTTGATTTTAAGCCTACTAGAAGAATTTATATACCTAAAGCTAATGCTACAAAAAGAGCTATAGGAATACCTAGTACAAGGGATAAAATTGTCCAAGTCGTGTTAAAAGATCTAATGGAAGATAAATTCGAAGAAAACTTTCACCCCGCTTTTAGGAAAAATAAATCTTTGCACCAAGCCCTAGCTAAAGCAAGAAAAATGATTGGGGTCACATGAATTATTGAAGGAGATATTAAAGGCTATTTTGATAACATTGATCAAGAAATATTGACCAAGTTCATCTAAAGCCGTATAAACCCTAATAAAACTATTCTTAATCTAATTTGGAAATTTTTAAGAGCAGGATACCTAGAAAGAGGAGATGAATACAAAAACTCGTTTTTATTAGTTTTCCAAGGGGCCCCTATGTTGTCAAATTTATATCTAACACCATTTGATGAATTCGTAGAAGAGTTAAATAAAAATTGTATTAGCTTGCCTATTTCAAAAATGAACCCTGAATACCTCAAATATCAAACTCTTATTGCTAATAATAGGAATAAACTAAAAAGAAACAAAAAGAAGTCAGGAAGAAATATCGGAGATAAAAGAACAAATTAGAACAAATAGTGTTTTCCTTAGAAAACTTTCTTCGTCAGTTCGTGTGGGTAGTCGAATATACTATGTAAAATACGCGGACGACTTAATAATCGGTGTTTTAGGACCTAGAAGTCTAGCTATAGAAATTAGAGACTTAGTAAAAAACTTTATAAGGAAAGAATTAAAACTAGAACTTAGCATGGAGAAAACTAAAATAACCAATGTTGGTTCAGAATACGCAAAATTTCTAGGCCACTATATTAAGGTACAAACAAACTCGCAAAATATTTCCTCTAGAAGAAGGAATAGCAAAACAGGAAAAATTCTTAACAGTAGGAAAGCTACTGGAAAACCACAAATTTTGGTCCCCAAAAATATTGTTAAAGAAAAACTTATAAGCAAAGGCTTCGCTCTAGCAAATGGTATGCCAAAAAAATGTAATAAATGAATTTTCCTACCTGACCAAAATATTATCCAAAGATTTAATGGAGTATTAAGAGGCCTTATGAACTTCTATAACATGGCTGAAGACAGAACATCACTTAGTGAAATGATATATATCTTAAAATTCTTCCTAGCTCACACATTGGCTGCTAAACATAAACTTTCTATTAAAAAAGTATTTAAAAAATATGGTACTCGAATAAAAAAATTTGTAAATAAAGATAAAATTTGTGAGTTCGATGAACCACTGTTATTGTCGGCTAAATACCTAAACGAAAAATACTTCAGATTAGAAAAAAAACCGAAAATGTTAACACCAGCTGCGCACAAAAAATGGGCAGAAAATATCGATCCATTTAATACTCTTAATTTCGACGTTAGACCTCAAAACTTATTAGACCAACCTTGTTTTATATGTAAGTATACGGAATCAGTAGAAATGCATCACCTTAGACATTTAAAGGATACTAAGGACAAAGAAACTCTAATTAAATTTATGAGTAAAATACGTAGAAAAGTAATACCTTTGTGTCAATTGTGCCACCACAATGTTCACTCCGGAAAGTCTGGAGGCTTAAGTTTGGTATAAATGAAAAAAAGATCAAACGCTTGAAGAAAATAGAATTATAAATGACTAGAAAATTTCTGGAGAGCCGTATGCGGGGAAACTTGCACGTACGGTTCGGAGGGAGGCTATTCGTTGCCAGTCGAAAAATCACGGTGCGGGCAGTCGACCCAACTTATTAAATACAATCTTATTATTGAGTAGTGGTGTTTGCCACAAATGTGAAATATCTGATTTAATTTTTTGTATGGCTAGTACATTGCCTTTTAGTACTCCCAGGATTAATCCTTTATACCGTATAGGTCCTCACAATATAGATATACTTAGTTTTTTAGTAGGTTCATTATTGGGTGACGGATCTATGGAAAAATCTGTAAATGGGTCCCGTTTTGTTTATTATCAAGCTAAAGTTAATGGTGAATATTTATTATGGTTACACAGTTTCATAAGTAAATTAGGATATGCACACCCGGAAATACCAAAATTATATTCAAGGCCTTTAGTCAAAAGTGATGAAATTAGATATTATTATAAATTTAGAACTTTTACCTTTTCTTCATTTGATTGAATATATGAATCTTTTTATCCAAATGGAACTAGAAAAGTAGTACCTAAATATATAGACAGTTATTTAACTCCATTAGCTTTAGCTGTATGAATGATGGATGATGGAACATCTATTAAAAATAAAGGATTTAAGTTTTGTACTAATGGTTTTACACTTAAAGAAATACAATATTTAGCTTTAGTTTTAAAAAATAAATATAATCTTGAATCTTCAATACATAAAACAGGAATAATCAATCAATATAGTATTTATATACCTAAATCTAGTTTTAAAGAATTAATAAAAATAGTAGCTCCACTTTTTCATCCTACTATGTATTATAAAATTAGTAATTTTGATCCTTTAGTACCTAAAATATAAAACATTAAACAATGTAAATTAGGCGGAAAAGGTGACAAAATGTTTCTTTATAGCTAAATTATAAATATTATATTCAGTAACTAATTTGTAAGTACAAAGGTCATCACACTGTTGCTAGCTGACTTGAGCAACTGCGAGTGTGTTTTAACCAATAATATTTGTAGCCTTTTATAAAAAAATTATAAATATTTGCCCTTTTTATTTTTATTGCCTTTTATTACAAATAATAGCTTACGCAACAAATTGTATAATAATAAGCTAAATTTTGAGTGGGTTAAAAACAGTTATCTTGTTATAACCTTAAGCAAAGTACCGTCAAGACAGATGAGGATAATTAATAACAAGTAAAAATATAAAAAAGAAAACAAAATTAAATCAATATTTTATATAGTCAAATTTTTTTAATAAATACAATTTAATTATTAAATTTTGGCGACACTAATGAAAACGGTCAACGTAATACATTTGAATTATAAGACCGTCGGTTTAATAACTAAAGAAGTTAAATTAGCTTTTTTTTAAATAGATCGCTACAGACTGGTTCATTGGTGGGTGTTTGTTATTATTAAATTATAATATACAAATGCTTAATGTACAGTCGGAATCTCAATAAGAATTATAATTTATTTTAAGTATAAATTTTATATGTTAAGTAATATAAGAGTTATTTAAATAAAAATTCTTTTCAAAGGCTTTATATTAATTTCAAAAGGTACAGCAAATTTGAAGAAACAATTTAATGTAAAGTACAAGGACTATAATATTCAAATGTTTAAAAAGGTTTTAATGCTTTCTTAAATTTATTATAGTTGGAGATTTGGCATTTGTTACTTATGGACACCACGCTTTAATAGCAGGAAATAGAAAAGGAGCAATAGATGGAGGAATCTTTACAATACTATTAGCATTAATATTCACTGGATTACAATACTTTGAATATTCTGAAGCTGGATTTACAATCTCAGATGGTGTATATGGATCAGCCTTTTATGCTAGTACAGGTTTACATGGATTAATCTTAGTAGTCCCTAAAAATTTTAATATATTAAAAACCGAGCCAAACATTATTAAAATAATAAATTACTTTAATTTTAGCACTAGTTATATTACTAAACCTTAAAAACAAAACAAAAACAAAAAATAAAATTAGATTTTACCAACTCCTGCCTATCTAAAACTTAATACGACTTCTTTAAATTCACTTTTAAATAAAATTGACTCAAGTCTAGAGTTGCAATCGCCAATAAAAACACAAAATTAATATATTCCTTGATTACATAAGCACTTAGTTTTTAAAATGGTTTACTGGTTTTACAGATGCTGAAGGAAATTTCAATATAACCTTAAAAAAATTAAATAATAATAATTATACTACAGCAATGTTAACTTTTCAAATATTTTTACATATTAATGATTTATGTGTATTAGAGTATATTAAAAACAAATTAAATTGCGGGCATATTTCTATTTCAGGTTTTAATTGTCATTATTTTGTAAACGATAAAAATTTACTTATAAAAGTGATAATACCTATATTTAATTCTGTTTAATTAAATAGTTCTAAATATTACCAGTTTATTGTTTTCGAAAAAGCGGTTAATTTATTTAAAGAGAATAAACATTTATCACCTGAAGGTAAATTAGAAATGATGAATTTACATAAGGAAATAAAAAAGAATAATTATTATTTAGCGCATTCTCCTGAAAATTTTAATAATCTTCATTTAACAAAATATTGGTTAGGTGGCTTTATTTAGGAGACGGAAGTTTTTCAATTGGAAATTATAAACCCCGCAGGCTCGATTAAAATATGAAAATCATATTAAAGAATTATTTAATAGAATTAAAGAGTTTCGTTTCAATTTTAAATATTGAATCTAATATAATTATAACAAAACCTCAAAATAGTAGACCGAATGTTACTGTTACTGTTACTGTTGTCTTAGATATAAATTATATAGCATCTTTAAATTTTAAAGTTTTACCTCTTTTTTTTCAAATTAAAAATCAAATAAGTCAAGTATTTTAAAAATTAAAAATTAAAGGATTTTAAAGATTGGTCTATAGTTATAGATACTGATTATTTAGGTTATCATTTAATTCCATAAGGTAAACTATTCATAAGTGAAATTAAAAAAGGTTGGAATAATTTTATAAATTTTTCATCTGCACTTAACTGAATACAAGGCAAGGAATTGGAATTAATGTCAGCCTGAAAATGGAATCGCGAAATCAAAAACTAGATAATATAAAAAATAATCTTTTTGTTTTTTTTGTTTTTTTTGTTTTTTTTTTTTTTTTTTTAATCAACCCTTCATATGAAATGCCACCTACTTCTTAAAGAAGGTATAAGATATATTAGAGGAACCAATAAATTAGTTTCATAAGGTCTAAACAATAATTTATATTGATACTAGACTTAGTAATAATAAAAAAATTAATTTTCCTAGTATTTTAGAGTGTAGTAGAGTAGAGTTTTAACCGCCATTAAACAGAGCTAAAATTAAGAACAGTTTATTAACTGGAGAGAAATATAAAAATTATAAATTTATTTTTTTTTAAAATCTTAATTTAGGTAAGTAACCAGGGGCTTATATTAAAGAAAGAAGAAAGAAGAAAAACCGAGCCCTAACATTTTTATAAAAAGATAGTTGGCATGCAAGTGTCAATTGCAATTGAATAGGTGGTGTTTTTATCTCGCACGGTAAAATATTTTTAATAACTATATATTTTTTTAGAAAATAGGGTTAATTACAAGAAGTTCCTTAAATTTATTTTTTTAGGATAATTTGTAGCCAAGCATATATTAATATATATTCATAAAAATATATGAAGGTTCAACGACTAGTAGGTGAGTATTATATTTACAATAATCCTGCCACGAATGCCCTACAATACTAATATGTTCTTATTAATGTTTTTGCGTTGTATCCCATTAAGGGTATAAGATAATACGTTTTACGAAAAAGTAATAAATCACAAAACATAGAAGGTACGAATAATTAATAGTATTGATGACATAGTCTGAACAGTAATGTAAATTACTGAAGTAATAAATAAAGAGTTATTACGCTAACAAAATTGTACATGTAATTGTAGGAACAATCTTTATTGCTGTAGCATTAACAAGAATAATTAACTACCATAGTACAACAAAACACCATTTTAATTTTGAAGCTAGTATCTTATATTGGCGTGCGCCGTTTGGCTTAATTAACGCCCACTTGAAGAAACAAGTCAGAATTGTAGTTATATTCTGTAAACTAATCGACTCATCAAAGCTAGAAATGGTGGAGAAAACAGAGCATGTCGATGAAGCGAATGACGAGATAAGATCTATATTTTATGATCTTTCGCAAAGTACATTACCTACGATTACGTTATTACACAATCAGATGTCAAAGTATCATCATATACTCAGATCAACGAAAAGTATATTAATTGTTTCAGAAATGATTTGTCAGTTCAGTCCTGAAACTACAACAATTATGAAATACCCAACCAGGGCTAATTGTGGGGAATCTAAGGGTAATTATGACGTTAAACAGAGAAATACGGGATTGCCTAAGGGTATAGTACATAGTGTACGTGCCTATGGTGACGGAGTTCCAATAGTATTTAATACTAGTAATACTACTATTAGAAAAGTGGAACAGCGAAGAAACTTAACAACGACTAGTGCCAGTCCTAGTGATCGCAATAGTTCGAAGTTAAACTTAATAAAACTTGATAATAACAAGTTTACTAATTTATATACAAGTATGTATGACATACGTTTACTAACCGAAGCATATTATACTATAAAATCAAAACCTGGTAACATAACACCGGGTGTAGATTCAGAGACGTTGGATGGAATATCCGAAAAATGTATAGAAAAATTGTCGAAATCAATAAAAGACTGTACGTATAAATTCAAGCCTTCAAGAAGAGTAGAAATACCTAAAGCTAATGGTAAGATGAGACGAATCTCCGTAGCATCTCCGATAGACAAAATAGTTCAACAAGCTATGTATATGTTATTAAATGCTATATATGAACCAAAATTCCAAAATAGTAGTCATGGTTTTAGACCTCAAAGAAGTTGTCATACGGCTTTGAAAGAAATCGGAAAATGATCGGGAACAACCTGAGCTATCGAAGGAGACATCGCAAGTTACTTTGATAGTATTAATAAACATAAATTAGCGCATATCTTATCAGAATCCATAGAGGATAAAAGATTTATTGATCTATTTTGAAAATTCTGTAACGCTGGTTACTTAAAAGACAGTATAATACATAACGACAATACTGGTGTACCACAAGGAGGGGTAGTTTCTACAATATTGTCTAACATATATTTAGATAAACTAGATACATTCGTAGATAAGCTGATTAAAGAAAATACTAAACTTCCTATTTCAAAAAATTGTCCCAAGTATCGGAAAGTCTATTACGCTTTAGAAGATGCATTAAGAAAATATAAGAAAACAGAAGATAAAACTTTCTTAAAAGAAGCCTTAGAAGTGAAGAAAACATTGAAAAAGATGCCGTTAACGGTACGTATAGAAACTAGAGTTACATATATAAGATATGCAGATGATTGAATAATAGGCGTAATAGGGGATAAACAGTTAGCAATTAAGTTAAAGAATCAGATAAAATCTTATCTAAAAACAGAGTTAGACCTAGAATTGTCAGAGGAAAAAACAAAAATTACTCATTTAAGAACCGAAAAGGCAAGATTCTTGGGAACAGATATATTTACAGCATCAGGAAGTGCCAGTAGTAAAGACTTAACTAGAAAAAAAGTAATAAAGAAAAAAGTTACTCTACAAACTGGTAAGAGTTTTAGTTATAAATTACGTACAGCACAGACTAGAATTGGTTTCAGGGCGCCAATGTTGGATATATTAAAGAAACTTGCACAAAAAGGGTTTATAAAGAATTATAATCCAGATAAGAAATTATATGGTGAGGCATCATATATTGGTAAATGAGTATTTCTAGATCATAAAGAAATAATTATGAGATATAATGCCGTGATTAGAGGTTTATTAAACTATTATTCATTTGTGGACAATAGATATAGTATGAACTCTTTAATCAAATTATTCTTAAGACCTTCGTGCGCAAAAACGTTGGCTAGAAAATTTAATCTTAACTCTAGGGCTCAAGTATTCAAGAAATTTGGCCCTCTATTATCATTTAAAGATGGGAAAGAATCCACATCTCTACATATACCTTCAACTTTTACAAGAACTAGGTCATTTAATGACCAAAACATATGTGAACCAGATTATTTAAAAGCATTAAATTTCAAAATTAGGAGTCACATAGCATTGCAGAAAGAATGTATAATTTGTGAAGACACAAATCAAGTAGAGATGCATTATTTAAAACACATAAGAAAGGGTCCAAAATCTAATAACTTGAAAGCAATAATGTCGGCACTGAACAAAAAAACAAATTCCAGTCTGTAAAAAATGCCACTTATCCATCCAAACAAACAAAGGTTTGTATAATAGCTTGAAACTATCTGACTTATCAAGCAAACAAAACTAACGTACAAATATAAAATAGGAATTTAAATGCTTTTTCGTGGAGAGCTGTATGCAGTTAAAGTTGCACGTACAGTTCGGTGGGAACTTTCTTATATCAATAAAGTGGTATAGGCTAGTGACCCAACATATGGTTGATGTTGTGTGGCTATTTTGTGCGCCATTGTGGATATATTTTGGTAGTGTAATGCCAATCGTAGCAGTGTTAATTCTCATAGCTCTGAGGGTTGCTTATGAAGGGATAGACACCAAGGTTGCAGTTATACCTTGTAATTCATACGACTTACCTATAACCGAAAGGGATAAGGGAACGCAGCATGTCGTAAAAGCAATAAACGTGAATAAAATCATAAGGTGTGTTGCGAGAAAAATCTGTCAAGGTCTCTCCACTATATTTAGTTGGGCGCTCCAGAACCCTTTATGTGTCACATATGCAATTTCTATAAGGTTAAACAAAAGTGTTAACGTTATAACTGCGGAGATTGAACGTAATTATGGATATGGACCTAAAACAGAAAATGCCGGAATAGAATCAACTGTGGGATCACCTAAGGGAAGTAATTCCTATGGAGACGGAGTCCCAATATTAGGTTTAAGAAAAGGAAGCCATTCTTGAACTAAAGTGGGACAGCGTATGTATTCGACAACTACCGCTGCTGTTAAAGCAAAAGTTTTAAACGGTACGGAATTGCTGTCGGAAATGAAAGTACTTAGTGGAAAGTACACCGGATTGTACAACTTGATATCTTCTGAAAAACTGCTATTAGCAGCTTATCATAGCATCAAATCTAAAACTGGAAATTTGACTTACGGAGCGGATGACACCACTCTTGATGAATTTTCTCCTGAAGTACTAAAACATTTGACTGAGGAGTTACGTAGCGAAAAGTTTAAATTCAAACCAGTCCGAAGAGAGTTAATAAAAAAGGCAAATGGAAAAGTTAGAGCTTTAGGAATTCCATCTCCAGTCGACAAGGTCATACAAAAGGCAATGGCAATATTACTAGAATTAATTTATGAACAACAATTCTTACCTTCGAGTCATGGATTCAGACCGAACCGAGGTTGTCACACGGCGCTTGCTACAGTGAATAGATGAAAGGATACAAACTGAGTAATTGAAGGAGACATAAAAGGGTTTTTTGATAACTTTGACCACAAAATCCTAATTGAACACCTTGAAAAAAGGATAAAAGACCAAAGATTTATCGATTTAGTCTGAAAACTAATCAGAGCGGGTTATGTCGAAGAGGGGATTAAGTGAGACTTTCTTATGGTTACCCCACAAGGAGGCATTCTGAGCCCTATTCTATCGAACATATACTTACATGAATTCGATGAGTACATGGAAGGAATAATATCTGAATATGGTAGCACTATTAAAGATATTACTAAGAGAAACCCAGCACATGATAAGATTACGAGACGAATACAGTACCTGAGAGATAAATACTCAAAAAAAAAAGTGCCTCATGAGATAACTAATGAAATTGAAGCTTTGATAAAGGAACGTAGCAATATGCCTGCAAGACACCCAAATGGGAACAGAGTCAGATATGTTAGATATGCAGACGACTGAATTATTGGAGTTTACGGTAGTCGCGAACTTACTGAAATGATTAAAGTTAAAGCAGCGGAATTTCTAGTAAAAAGACTAAAAGTAGAATTGAGTGAAGAGAAAACCAAGATTACGGATCTCTTCAGTAATAAAGCTACATTTCTTGGATTTTATATCAGAATCAACAAACCAAAAGAAAACAACAAAGTTGTAACCATCTTTAAAGAAACCAGAAGAAAGGTTATTCCTAAAATAGGACAGAATGTTATAGAAATACTAGCCCCTTTTTCTAAAATAATCCACAAATTAATGGAGTTAGGTTTTGTAGAAGAAAGAAAAGACTCAAAAATAAAATACATACCAAAGGCTATGAAATCCTGGATTTTCCTTGATCACCATGGAATCTTGAGTAGGTATAATTGGCTATCTAGGGGATTCTACAACTACTACAGAAATGTGAATAATGTTGCGATTTTCCATTTTATCATTAATTACATTTTGAGGAATTCTTGTGCTAAAACGCTGGCAAGAAAACTGAATTTGTCTTCCAGAAAAAAGGTATTTCAAAAGTTCGGATATGACCTTGAAACTCTAGAGAAACCCAAATTGAAGTTTTACTCAGAAGAAAATTTAAAACAAAAATTGGAATGAAATAGAGTAATAGACAACATCCGTCCCTTTGATGCAGTTAACTGGAAGTTGAAAACTAAAACTAACTTTTGAGACAGTTGTAAGGTATGTGAATCTAAAGAAAATATAGAAATGCAATCAAGTAAGACAAGTCATAAAATCCGGTAAACATATTAAAGGGTTTACACAACTCATGTTTACATTAAACCGTCAATAAATTTCGGTATGTAGAGTGTGTCAGACAAAAATCCATAAAAAAAAAAAATACGATGGATTGAGTTTAAAATACCTTGAATAATATGGTAAATTCGTAATCATACGTGGAGAGCCGTATGCAGTTAAAGTTGCACGTACGGTTCGGTGGGAGGGCAATCGTTGCCAGCTAAGAAATTAGTAACGGTACGGGTGTTCGACCCTACTATTTGTTTGTGTTTACTTCTGGGGAAATACTTAATCTAAAATAATAATATTTTTAAATATAACACTTGCCTGCTAATATATTATATAATTAAATAGGATAGCACAAATAGTTTAATTCATTTAAATTTTAGCTTAGCTGTTTTTGTTTTCTGCTAAAAGCTAGAATAAATAAATATAAAAAATTTAGTCAAAAAAAATAGTATATAAAAATTAAAATTAAAAAAAATATTTTTGCTTTTCAAATTTGTTGCCTGATTTTGTGTTTAATTAAATTTTACTTTAGCTTAAAAAAAAATAACAGCCTTAAGCCTTAACCAACAAAATTGTGATTTAATATAGTTTAATATTATTAGCTTTCAATTGTAAGTTTATATTAATTATTAATATTTTTATTGCGATCAAGAATAAACCCACTATTTTGTTAATCTAAGCTAATCTAAGCTATTTTAATTAATTTTAAGACACATTTTTGTGGTGAGGGTAACAGCAAGAGATTTTATATTTGTTTTTAAGAAAAATTTTAATTTTACCTTTTTATCCTGTTGAAATGCAATCAATGCTAATCATCAACATATTTATACATTAGTTGAAGCTCAGGGTCAGGAAGCGTGCCAATATTCCTATTAACAGGTAAGCAAAAAGTCAGTCTGGTTTTGGTGAGGCAATCTAAAAAGAATAAAACAAAAAAAACACTCTTTAAAAGAATTATGTATTATAGAAAACTAAATTATAAATAAATAAGAAATTTAATAAAAAAAAAATAGGGGAAATCCGATAATGGTAATCAGTTGTACTTGCACTACAAAAATGATAGTTCGATTCTATCTTTCTCCAAGATACAAATTAATAATTTATTGTTTGTTTATTTGTTTGTTTATTTGTTTTTTTAAAAAATTTAGGCAAAAAAAAAAATACTTGCATAGTGAATTGAATTGATGGATGCTATTTTAATATTTATAACTAAATAAGTAGATCAACCTTTGAATTCAATTTAAGTAGTTAACTATTTTTCATAAATAATAGATTGTTGCAGCCTAAGCTGTAGCTATGGCAAATTTTCTAAAGCTTAATAAAAAAATAAGCCAGATAAAAAAATTTCAATAAATGAATATTATAGAATTATTAATTTGTAATCTAAAGCCAAGTATTAAAAAATTAAAAAGTAAATATAAGGTTTTAAAAAAAACATAAAAAGCAATTATTAAATGTAGACAAGAATGTAAAAAACTTAAAAAAAATGAATTTATCAATTTTATTATTTTTAATAGGAATATTAGGTTTTATATTAAATAGAAAAAATATAATACTGATGATCATAGCCATAGAGATAATGTTATTATCAGTAACTTTATTGGTATTAATTAGTTCATATGGTTTTGATGATAATGTAGGTCAAACATTTAGTATATATATAATATCAATAGCAGGTGCAGAATCTGTTATAGGTTTAAGTATTTTAGTTGCATACTATAGATTAAGAGGTACAATCTCATTAAGAGTACAATAAAAGATGTATTTAAGTATTATAGTATTACCAATATTAGGATCATTAGTTTCAGGATTATTAGGAAGAAAAGTAGGAGTAACAGGATCACATATAGTAACCTGTGGAAGTTTAATAATTAGTTCACTATTAATAACTATAGCTTTCTATGAAGTAGGTTTATGTGGTTCACCTGTATATATTAATATAGGTACATGGTTAGACTCAGAAATCTTAAATATATCTTGGGAATTCTATTTTGATCAATTAACAGTATCCTTAGGTTTAGCAGTTATATATTGTTCAACTTTAATCCATATTTATAGTATAAGTTATTTAGCTGCCGATCCTGCAATGCATTACGGGAAATTGCTACTGTGGGAAAAACTATCAAACTCCGGGGACACCCTAAAGCTTATGATACCAAACTATCCTTTAATTTGGGTAAGTGGCCAGAATAATTCCCTGGGTAAGGTAAAAATACATAAAATGATGGAAACTGAAATGGGCTATCGCGGATCTAAATCAGAAAAAAACTTAATTTCTGTAAAAGAGCAACGAGTAGAAGGTAGTTATTGCAAGCTACAAAAATAATAGTCTGCAATTAAGGTATACTCTAATGGGCGGCGAAAGTCGTTCTCACGTCAAAATCCCTTCTAAACAATTTAATGCTAGAATTTTTTCTACCTCTAATTCACCTTCCAATGTAAACCCTTGGTCATCAATTGAGTGGGTTACTAGATGCTGAAGGTTCATTTTCTATTATAATAATAAGAAATATTAAACGAACTTTAGGTTGGCAAGTTGAACCTATATTTAGGTTAGGACTAGGTAAAATTGATATATCTTTATTATTACAACTACAAAAATATTTAGGGGTGCATTATATAAATAACCAACTCGAAACTTAGTAAATTATTCAGTTTCTTCTATAAAAAATATGTTAAATTTAATTAGTCAATTTGAACAATATTCATTATTAACAAAAGCAGGCTTTGTTTAAAGAAGTCCTAAAACTTATGAACAATAAAGCTCATCTTTCTATCGAAGGGTTACAACACTGGCGGTATTAATATAAGATCATCAATTAATTGAGGTTTATCTCAATAAAAAAAGATTTTCATAATAATACCCCTATTAATAGACCAGAAATTATATTTATAGGTATTACAGATCCTAATTGAATATCCTGTTTTGTTACAGGTGATGGGTGTTTTGATGTAAATATTCCTAAAGCAAAAAAAATAAATTAGGATATCGAGTTCAATTAATAATTAAAATAACCTAACAAGAAAAAGATAGAATAATAATGGAATATTTAATTAAATACTTATTTTCAGGTTATGTTTACAAATATCCAAAACAATCAGCTATTAGCTTAACAATATTTAACTATTCAGATATTTATATCACAATTATTCCTTTTTTTGAAACAAAATCCATTATTAGGTGTAAAATTATTAGAATATAAGAATTGGTGTAAAATAGCTAAACTAATTAAAGATGGATCACATCTTACAGTAAAAGGATTGAATTTAATCCGATTTTTAAAATCAGGTATGAACAAAGGTAGAAGTTTTACTTAAATTAAATTGCAGGATAAATTTGATAGCCAAGCACAATCAGAGATTCTTCTCATATTTATCAGCCTTTACAGGTGGTATGTTAATATTAATATGTGGAGGTAACTATTTTGTAATGTTTGTAGGTTGGGAATGTATAGGAGTAGTATCATATTTACTAATTAATTACTATTTCACAAGAATACAAGCTAATAAAGCAGCAATATTAGCCTTTACTATGAATAGAGGAGGTGCTTTTTGAAGTTGGATTTCAAATTTGTGCCTAAAATTATCAAACTCCGGGGACACCCTAAAGTTTAGGATACCAAACTATGGTCGAAAGGCCATAAGTGGCCAGAATAATTTCCTGGGTATGGTAACAAGTCCTAAGATGATGGAAACATAAATGGGCTATCGCGGATCTAAGTCAGGCCTAATGCCTGTAAAAGAGCAACGAGTAGAAGGTAGTTGGTTTTTAGCTAAAATGGCTAGAAGCTTAAGGTGTATTCTAATGGACTGTGAAAACAGTTATCAAGTCAGATTCCTTTCTAAACAATTAAATAAAAAAAAAAAGAAATTTTTCTACTTTATTAGCGCAGCAACCTAAGCTTAATCCTTGGTTCGTTACAGAATTTGCAGATGCTGAAGAATCTTTTGGTATTACAATTTATAAAAATAATAGAATTAAAGGAAGATTAGATTAAGCTGTAAAACCGAGCTTTCAAATATCTCTAAATTATAAAGATATAAACTTATTGTTACAATTAAAATAATTTTTTGGGTGTGGAATCATCGTCAACAAAACACTAGAAATGAAGCTAGTTTTAGAGTAAATTCTTTTCAAGATTTAACAAATTGCATAATACCACATTTTTTCAAACTATCTATTACTATTTCAAAAAGCTGCTGATTTTATATTATTTACTAGAATTGTTAAACTAATAAATAATAAAATGCACTTGACTGAAGAAGAATTACTGCAAATAATTAATCTTAGAGCTTCAATAAATTTAGGTTTATTTAATCTTCATAAATATAAATTTCCTAATTATAAACCTGTTGCTCGGCCTGTAATTAATACTACTAAAATTCCAGTACCTAATTGAATTGCAGGGTTTGAGACCGCTGAAGGTTGTTTCTTTTTGAGTATTTTTAAATCGAATATAACTAAAATTGGTTATACTATTCAATTAATGTTTAAACTTACAAAAAATAAGAGAAACAAAGAATTATTAGATTTAGTCGCTAAATTTGTTCATTGTGGAGCTGTTTACTCTCACGGTAAAAATGCTTTTGATTTCACTGTTTCTAAATTTGCAGATAACCTAAATATAATGATTTTAATTTTTAAAACCTACCCAATTAAAGGAATCAAAAAGTTTAAATATCAAGATTTCTGTAAAGTTGCTGCTTTTTTAGGTAAAGGTAAACATCTAACCGATTAAGAATTAGCTGAAATTCTATTAATCAAAGATAGAATGAACACAAAAAGAAAATAAATTAACTTTTTCTAAGCAAGAGAATAAGCTTTAATAGGTCTAGCGCTAGCGGAGCTTAAAATAGAAAAATATTTAATTGCATGATAAATTTGATCGCCATGGATATGTTAATGAGTATAGGATTCTTTGCAATTTTTGCTTTATTTGGAACTTTCAATTATTCACAAATCTTTACTTTAGTACCATATATGAATGAATTAGCTATTAGTATAATTTGTTTATTATTATTAGGAGGTGCTTTAGCTAAGAGTGCTAATATACCATTACATTCTTGGTTACCTGGAAGTATGGAGTGAAATAAACCTTAAGCAAGTTTTATGTCTCTAAAGTAATCAAACTCCGGGTAAAGCGTAAAGCCATAATTACTAAGTCACTATTCTAAAAGGTTAAGGGTGATGGCCAAGCTAATTACTTGGGTATAGTAACAAAATTATGGATTCTGGAAAACTGGAAATCGCCGTTCGCGGATCTAAACTACCTCTGATACTTATTTAGTATTATGTGGAAAAGAGCAACGAGTAGAAGGTTACTCGTCATGCTTTAAGCAACACTGATTTTTATGTTTCTCCGCGCCCCCCCATAAGGGGCAAGCGACAGCTGGGACTGTGCCAGCTGGCAGCGGAAGGACTTCCTAGCATTTGCTGATAAGCTTTAAAAGCTAGAGCAAAGAAAAGGTAAAATAAATGCTCGCTTCGAATAACTCTTGAATACTAGGAGAGGATAGAAGCATGATGTAAGGTGTACTCTAAAAGCCGAGGAAACGAGGCGTTATATACTCAGCTTATACCTAAATAGAGTTCTGCGGAATACCTAAACATATCTTAATTTAATAGATATTTACTCTACATGGTAGAAGAGTATTAAATTGGCTTCAAATTTACTTGCGTTAGTGCAGCAAGAAATATATTACTTCCTTGTTATCTTATTTTTAATTTTTATGCCAAATTTATATAATTTAAGCGTTGATTTAGATAAAATCTATTTACAGTAGTTTAATTATTTCAATAGTTTTTGCTTATAATTTAAAAAATAGTAAAGGTAGGTTTAGAGCACCTAATAAAGAAGAGCTGCTAAATCAGCCTATTATTCAATTACCCAAAGAAGTTATGGATCCTTTAGTCGGTAATCTGTTAGGTGACGGGTCTTTACAAATAAATAAGAAAGGACCAGATGGTAAACCTAAACCAACTGCTAAGGCTAATTTTTCTATAACTTTAAAAAATAAAGAATATATTTATCATTTATGGCAAAATATTTATTATACTATTTGCTCCAATACTGTTCCTACTCCTTACCCTAATTCTAAAAAAGGGTTACCTGTAACTCAATTTAATTTTAAATCTAGGGCTTTGCCTTCATTTACTTTATTACACTCTCAATGGTATATTTGGTCTGATACCAAAAAAGGATTTATAAAAAAAGTTTCACTTAACATAGGGGAATTGTTAATTCCTATAGGTTTAGGTTATTGAATCATGGAATATGGTTTAAGCAGGGTAGTGGTATATCATTATGTACATAATTTTGTTTTTTAGCTGAAGTAGAACTTTTAAAAAAGGTATTAAAATTTAAATTTGATTTAGCAATTACAATCCAAAATCGTAAGACTTCTGGTGGTAATGTAGATGTAGCTTTTAGACTTCGAATTAGTAGTGAATCGCGTGATAAGTTATTATCATTAGTTAAATCATACTTTATTCCTTCAATGTATTACAAATTAGGTTTATAAATATTATTAAAAATAAAAAAACTACTTGCGTTACAATAATAATTTTAAGTAAAAGTAGGGGCCTCCTTAAATATCACTATATGCTGGAACATGCTAAAGATTTAAGTACTATTTAATATAGCTAATTAATATTTATTAAAAAGTGACAATCTTAAATATATTACAATGAACAATCAGCAGGAAACCAAATTTTATAAAAAATAAAAGTACGATCCTCAGAGACTAAACGTGATACTCTATTTTATAGAGATAATATAGTCCGATCAATAATAAAAATTATTGCTGTAAAATTTACAGGATAATTAAAAATATCTTTTGTTTAATTATTAACTTTTTTTGCCTACACCAGTAAGTGCATTATTACATGCAGCTACACTAGTAACAGCTGGTATATATTTATGGGCGTCCGTAAGGATATTATCGGAATTATTATTAAAATTATTCTATTATTTAATAAATAACTCAATGAAATGAGTTAAAGACTATAACACTTACCTTATTATCGTGAGATGAGAGGGACCAGAGCATGTGTTAAAAGGAACAATGAAATCATTAGTTGACGATAAACTATTTTATTTGGATAAAGAAATGTTTCGAAGTCATCGGATCTGTAAGGATGAGGTTGAATTACCAAATTTCAAGTTATTTTGAGTTTAATACGACTATAATAAGGATGCAACTTCTACATATTATTTTCATTTGCCTGAAGGTTAATAAATACTTCAAGGATAATTTCATAAGTGGAACATTACTTAACTCATTAAGGACAGATAACAAAAGAAACTCCTTACCTATCAATTTAAGAGTCGATAATGTTACCGGAGAAGAGTATAACGATCAATATCATAAAAATATTTTTCATAATGATTCTCATAATTATAATAATTCTGGGTATCAAAATGTTGATCAAAATGATAAATATCCTATACTTGGCAGAGGGTTCGTAGTACATAATCCTTTGAGGTTATGAAAGGAACCTAAATACTTAAATTGTATAAATTATAATCAATTTAGGTCATATTCTACTAGAAGCAGAACTAAAAAACTGGTTTCTGTGCAGAAACAACCTGAAGTAATTCCAAAAGGTTTTGAAATTCTAGCTAAACATTGGTTTGTTAATAATAAAAATCCTACTAAGATATTTAATGATTTGAAAGGTCTTTTAAAATTAGATTCTATTTGATTTGCTGCTTATTTAAAATTAACACAAAATAAAGGATCTAAAACACCAGGTCCAGATGGATTCATCATTGATTCACTTACGAAAAATAAAATTCTAGAAGTTCAAACAGCAGTTTTAAAGAAAAAATATAATTGAATAGGAGTTAAAAAAATTATGATTCCAAAAGCTGGTAAACAAGAAGAAATAAGACCTTTAGGTATTCCATCAATAAATGATAGATTAGTACAAGAAGTATTAAGAACTATCATGGAACCAATATTTGAGATTACATTTAGTCATCATTCACATGGTTTTAGAATCAATAGAGGTTGTCATACTGCATTAAGGGAACTTAAAACAAGAATGAAAGACTCAGTTTGATTTATTGAAGGTGATATTAAGAGTTATTTTGATACTATTGATCATGTCATTTTAATGAATCTTATTAAAAAAAGAATTAAAGATCCTCTTATTTTAAATTTATTCAAAACTGGCTTTAAAGCTAAAGTATTTAATACTGATAAAACAGTTTATATTCCTGAAATAGGAACTCCACAAGGTGGAATACTAAGTCCTCTATTATCTAATATATATCTACATGAGTTAGATTTATTTTTAGAAAAATTGTCAATAGAATATAAAGGATCAGTTAAATCTAATAATAGAAAACATAATCCTTTGGCCTTAAAATTATTCAGACAAGGATTAAAAAGTCACTATTATAGTGACAGTGACATATTAAGAATACCAACTAGAATACAAAATGATATTAATGACAGAAATTGTAAATTTGTTAGATATGCTGATGATTTCTTAGTTGGTGTTTTAGGTCCAAGATCTATGGCTGTGGAAATTAGAGATAAAATTAATGTATTTTTAAAAGATAATTTAAATATATCCTTAAATTTAGATAAAACTAAGATTACACATATATCAAAAGAAATCCCTTTTCTTGGATATAAATTTAGTAGAAGGCAACTATTTATTAAACAGAGATATAATGGTAAAATTTTAAACAGAAAAATGACAATTCCCACATTAGATGTTAATATGGAAAAAGTTATTTCTAGTTTAGCAGATGCTAATTTTTGTGATAAAAGTGGTTTTCCTCTTCCAATCTTTAAATTTTTAAGATTACCTCAATCTGAAATTAATGATAAAATTAATTTTATATTAAGAGGTTTAAGTGAAGGATGAAAAATCGCAGGTAATAGAAAAAGAGCAGTTGCAAGAGTTGCTTATATATTAAGATGCTCAGTTGCTAAATTATATGCTGCTAAATTTAAATTACCTACTGTTGCTTCAGTATTTAAAATAGGAGGTCATGATCTTAGTAAACCAATTGGTATAAGAGCTAAATCAGTAGTAGGTTTAGATGAAAAAGATATTCCATTAAATAAGAAAAAACTAAAAGGAATAAATTTTGATAAATATCATAAGATTTCTAAGCCTACTGGTAATAAAAGGTCTTTAAACCAGATTGAAAACCTTAATATTTTTAAATTTTAGAAAAGGAAACTGATCTAAATAAAATTTTATAACATTATGAAATTCAAGAAAGTTTAATACCCTTTAGCTCTAATGAGTTGAAGAATGGCTAAAACTATGTCTAGTCAAGGTGCTCCTTGTGCTGTATGTGGTTCTTTTTATAATGTAGAAATGCATTATATTAGACCATTAAAAGATATAGATGATTCTAAATCTAAGTTAGATAAGTATAAGTCTTGCTATAGAAAGTCCTTTATGTAAAATACATTACTTAGAGATCCTTAGAGGTGCTTTAATTAATAATTCTATGAAACCAAGTAGAGTTGGAGAGCCGTATGACAGGTAACTGTCTTGTACGGTTCGGTGGAAGCTCAAGATATATAATCTAGACTATTAATAAAAAAAATATAGTGATTATATATTGTTGTTCGATCCAATTATTAAGAAGTTCTCCAATATTAGAATATAGTCCAGATGCTTTATTAGTAATAGTAATCATAGGATCTACTACAGCTTTTTTTGCAGGTACATGTGGTTTATTAGGAAATGATTTAAAAAGAATAATTGCATTCAGTACAATCGTGCGCCGTTGTGCTTTATTTATTCAAGGAGTCGAAGACTCTATACATTGATCACACATGTATCCGACAACGGAATTAGGTCAAGGGGAAAACCCGCTACTGAACATAGCATTTCCGATTAAATGGTTAATTAGGCAAATCCAGTTGAGCTGATTATTAACCAGAGTCGCGTTTTCTATGATTAAGACTACACTGTCTAAAGTCTGTCTGCAAGGATCCTTAACTGAAGGGAACTACCAAGGCTGGTATAGGGTAGGTAAGTTGAATGAAGTTTTGAGATTGTGAACTTCGTTGTGACCCGACTTTTTCCTGGGTATAACCAATACTTAAAAGCAGAAAAAGGACAATCTAAGGAAAACTTAGGAATAAATATAAGAACTACGGGATTACCTAAAGCCAGAAATGGCCAAGGTAACAGAGGAATCGTAGTACCTTCACAAGTTATCAAATAAGTGAGTATAGGATCGAAAGGTCCAGTAGCATTGGGAAGGATTCCAGGTCAATGAGATTGTAACTAAACTAGTACCGCTGGGGATTCCAGTACAGTTAAATCTGACGTTATTAGAAGGTTGCAGTGATTAAAAGACAAATGTAAAGAGAATGTTAGACATGAGGTTCATGATGTGTACAAGCTAATGTACAACACTAAGTTTTACGAAATAGCGTACCACAATCTAAAGAGTAAACCGGGAAACCTGACTACGGGTGTCACTCCTACAACTTTAGACGGGTTTTTTTCAAAAATCATACGAGATATAATCAATAAGTTGAAGAACGAATCTTTCAAGTTCAAGCCGGGTAGTCGAGTAATAATACCTAAGGCCTCAAAAGGAAAAGGCCGGTAACAGTGGCCCCACCCAGGGATAAAATTGAACAAGAGGTCATGAGAATGATCCTAGAGATAATTTATGAACCAGGATTTTTTTTTAACAGTAACGGTTTCAGGTCCAATAAAAGCTGTCATACAGCCCTTAGACAAATCTTCACTACGTTCGGTGTTGCTTCGTGATACATCGAGGAAGACATTTTTAAGTGCTTCGACTCCTTCAGTCACGAAATATTGATAAACCTTATTAGAAGAAGAATCAAAGACGAACGGTTTGTTAGACTTATTGTTAAAGCTCTCAAAGCGGGTTATTTCGAGTATAAAGAATACAAACATTCAATAATAGAAACTTCACAAGGCTCTATTATCAGCCCTATTCTTTGTAATATATACATGATTGAGTTTTACAAGTTTGTGGAAGAATTAACCCAATCTTTTAACAAGAAAACCAAAAGAATGGTAACCCAGTCTGGATAAGTTATAACAATAATAAATGCAGAGCCAAGTCTCTGGTAGATAAAATCTACTTACAAAAAAGCTATTAACAGTTCCATTTAAAGATCCATTGGACCCCAACTTAAAGAAGATAGTCTAGTGAGGTACGCAGACGACTGAATTCTGAAAGTTAAGGGCTTTTACGAAAATTGTGTGAGTATATTACAAGAATTGAAGGAGTTCCTCCGGGATAAACTTGGTCTTAATCTTAGTAAAAAAAACGCTTATAACCAACGCGATTAAAAATAAGGCTATGTTCCTGGGTACAAAAATCTTAAGAGCCCGTCATCGAAGCTTAAAGAAAAGCCTAGAATTTGTTTAGAGGATGGCTAAGGAGATTCGACTAAAAGCTCTTTTAGAAAGGATAGTGAAAAAACTAGAAAAGGCCAAATTAATCAAAACAGGCTCGCTCTTTCAAGATTATTAGGATAATATAATTCCAAATACCAAATACTAGCTTTATATAACTTGGTGTACAGGGGTTTTATTAATTATTATAGCTTAACGCACAATATTGGATCGGTGAGCGTTTTCATCCACACGACTCTCAAATCCTTTTGTACCAAACTACTGGCTGCTAAACTCTTAGGAAAATTCTATAGAAAAGTTTTTGATAAATTCAACAAAAAACCTTAAAGGGGAGGATAACATAGCGTTCGTAGACCCTGTATACAAGATAAAGCCTTGAGATTTTAAAATAGCAACTGGAATCATATCGGACTCTAATATAACCACTAATGGCCTGTTAAAAACATTGTATACGGAAAGTATCTCCATAGCGTCGCTAGATAATTTGGTATGTTCCGTGTGCGAATCACAATATAGAGTGGAAATGCATCACGTAAGACAACTGAAGGACCTAAATCCTAAGTTAAGTAAAAACGATGCCCTTATGGGCAAAAGGCGTAGGAAACAGATACCTCTCTGCAGAGATTGTCATATGAAACATCATTCAAAACATGACTCAAATTAATTTAGTCTTTTTCTTAATTGACTGGAGAGCCGTATGATGGGAAACTATCACGTACGGTTCGGGAAAGGGGTAGTATAACCCAAAAGGAAACAGTCGAATGTTGGGAATCGTTAACATTTTGAAGAACCCTATCACAGGATTGTTC
>Ga0153976_1000041_pt1 | contig 33688 bp, 42 predicted proteins | sample TSGA060MetaG_FD_104717 | JGI IMG/M metagenome (GOLD analysis project Ga0153976, IMG submission 104717) | Attine ant fungus gardens microbial communities from Georgia, USA - TSGA060 MetaG | ecosystem: Host-associated > Fungi > Mycelium > Unclassified | place: USA: Georgia, Yuchi Wildlife... | reverse complement strand
AGGAGAGCCAAGCGCATCACTGCAAGGGAAATTCGATTGCATTGGGACCCAAATATCCACCCTTGGTTTCCCGTGCCATGTGACAATTTCATGGACATGAAGTGAAGTCACTTCAGCGCCTTGAATAATCGTATGGCCACCAAAGAGGACTTCTTGGGCCGGCTATGAAAAGTATAATATGTATCGTGGTATTTCTTTACTCAATGTTTTTCATACTTGGGTCTAGATAATCTTGCAAAAGTTTTTTCCAGTTTCGAGTGCAACGACAAAAGAACTACGAATGATGATAAACGGTGACTGAGTCAGTCAGACACCCTGACCTATTCGCGACGAAGAAGGCGTTTGGTTCCACAAAATTATACATTCCCTCTTGTGTGATTGGTACTATTGATTACCTCGGACATAGCTCTGATACACTTTGACCCAGTAAGTACGGCCCTCACCACCAAATAGCGGACAGCAGATCGGCTGACATGCAATCAAATGTCGAGTGATCACTGGGATCAGATATACACATTGATTGATCTACCTTCGAGCTCAAATTCAACGTTGTGAACTAGAGCACTAGAAGTCTCATGCCCTTGACCGTCGGAAAAATCTCGAAACATAGGACGCTCATCCAAAATCAACGAATTGAGGCAATTAGAATCAAACTTTGTTTGAAGTTTCCAGAAAAAAGAATCTGAAGATCTTGAGACTTGAATCATGTAGAACATTGAAGGCATGTCCTGCAACGTTGGATGCATGAGCTCTCACTTGTTGCGGCCAGACTGATTTCCTGCCGCGTTCTAGAAACCTCCTACCTGTGCCTAACACTCGTGCCTGAATGCACGGTGAAATGTGGTACTCTCAGTAACCGTCCATGAAACTGTTTATTTGATTGTGACAGGAAAAATACTGTAGTAAATCGTCTCATGGAGGCCACGGGTGAATGATAGTATCAATATTATCATGAGACCTAAACCTGAGGCGATGAAATCAAGAACACACTGCTGAAGCGGAACCTGTATGTTATTTTATTTCTTATGTGGTTACTTCTGATTTGGCGATCCTACTAAAGAATAAGGCTGTTACAAAGCCTCGAGAAAGAGCTCGTATCCAAGAAGTAGACCATTTTCCTATAGAATACTGCCCCCAGAAGTCCCCAACGGCTTAGGGCTGTGGGTTTAACACCATAGTAATTCCGAACGAACACAGTCTTTGGCATGTGCTTAAATTTATATGACAGATATCTGAAAATCATGTTTAGGGATCACAATGGAATCTCGGACCTCAAAATCAATTCAGATGATCGGTCCAAAACCCGCGAACTGATGGCAGTCTGTCACTGCGGATACTCAAGATGGTACCAATATTCACAATCTTTTGCGATCTCACACCCTTGGAATATGGTGGTTACAAGATTATGGTGTTTGAGAACGTCAAATTCCTGGATACGACTGAGACGCGTACGGATATGTTCGAGTACAAAGGTGGCATTTTCCCAAGATGATGACCAGGTATGAACGCTTCTTGTCCGATCATTCTATCATCATACGCAACATGATGCACCCGGATAACTGTGTCGAATTAGAAGACATGTCCATCATATTTCCTAAAGTTCATATCATACCGAAACCATATACAGTCACGCGCGATCCCTCAGTATACGCATTATGTCTCTCATATCAACCGCTGCTGACCGATCTCAAGGGTTTTTAGGACCTCACACCCCTTTTGAGTGGGATGTAGTTGCTGCACTCAACTCACTGAACAACTTCCCCTTGAGTTCGTCAACAAAATCCTTTGCGAAGCACAATATTGGCCCTGATAATATTCTAATCAAGGCCAAGTTCCTTATGCTGGCTCATGGGCACGGTTTGGTGCAGGGATTTTTGCACCTGGTGCTAACTGTAAATGACAGCCAGTCGGGACTTGGATCCCCGACTGCGTCACCGACCCTTGTCAAGCCAATGATGTACTCTCCAACGGATGAGTCACTTTTAGCTGCTGGCTATGTACGAATGACCCTCCTGCAGAAGCGGATGCTCGGTCTGAGAAATGTTGGGGCATTCAGCAGAGTCGATGTGCCTCTGATGTCATCCAACGAAGTACAATCATCTGGCACGACGGAGGACTCATTGGTCAGGAGCATACTGGCGCTGATTCCCCCCATCTATGACCCCGTCAATGCCGCGAATCTTGTCTGAAAACGAGGATATATCTGTTCTGTATGGCTGTGGGAATGGGCTTATTGAGAAAGAGTGCCGCATCGGTCATGTTTTATCATTCCATTCTACTTCTCTTTCAATTTCAGACTTATACCAATTTGGATATCCTCTGCCTGCGCAGGTACTCGTTTGTTAGTTATACGTAGCACCACCTCATTCGTCCACATTCAAGTGACGTCTGAGGTGGGTACAAACGCACTCTAGATGTTTAGGCTCTTACTTATCAGTGTACCTAGCTTATCTTAACTTACTGTAGGTGATCACACGAGCAAAGGTACAGCCTCTCACCCCTCTCGCCTCTTTTTTGCTCGATTCTAACTCAAAATCTTCGATAGTACAGGTCACCATCACTGCGTATATCTACGTTGATTTGATATTTCAACAGTTTATGGTCTCATCAGATTATAAAATTTTCAAACACAAAAACGTTACAGCCCCACAAAGCTACTTAGAGCAGGAAACCGCTATCTTTCCAATATTTAATCCAGAGTTGTATGTCAGAAATTTGTAGAGGGCCGGCTACCTGCAATAATGGGCTGGATTCTTTCACCTTCTGAAATACCAATCTCGGCATAGCGCCAAGCTCCAGGACATCAGATCCTGAAACTTGACCCGCCTCTGACACATCCCGGAAAAAATCGATAAGCTTCAGAGCGGGCTATAAAATACTGGGTAAATATCAATTGACGTCCAGAAACTGTCAGCGTACGATGTTTTTCATGTGTTCAGGTGTAGCATCTTTCGAAGATAGATTGTCGACCCAATGAGAGAATGGTATCACCGGTATCTTGACAGGATCTACACCAACTATTTTAGCCAAGGCACTTTGAACGCCCTCGATGATACGGCTCCATTGAATAGGGTGAGGATGCACAATGTTAATTGCAAATGGGAGGCACTTTTCAGAAAGCGCCACATCAAGAACAGCCTGTGCGGCATAATCCATTGGAAGCCAGGAAACTAACTGATACTTCATCAGGACATATCTATCTTCAATTTCTTGACTCACGCCTGGAGTAGAAGGCGGTCCGCCTAAGCTAATGCTAGATTTGACTAGAATCGGAAACCAGTTCGTTGTGGCCCACATTCCTGTTGTTGTTGTTCCACTGAGCAGCGCAAGGCGGATTGAGCATGTATTTAAACCGCTGCTTTCCAGAATCTAGTCAATTGATATCAGGAGCTGAGTGGATTTGTCGAGAGAAAAGACAAACACGTTCTGCCACGTATTTGCTCTCACCATATCCTGTTCCAATTGAGTATTTTGACTGCCGCATGATGGTCTCAGGATACGGCTCTTCAGCCGAGTCCCAGAATTGGGCCACTGCAAACGATGACGTGAACACAAACCTCAAGGAAGAAAAATTCGGCCCCTGGCGAGCGAGATCAATGAGGTTTCGTACGCCTCTAATGTGCGGCTCAAAAGAGGCCAGTGGAAGACGGAAGTTGAGCTTCCAAGAAGTGTGTATGATCAACGTTACCGATTGTTGAATCTAAGAATAAATGAGAAAAACACACAAGTAAAATTGAGAGCCTCAAACCTCGTTATATTACTCTTTTGAGAGACCTAAATTTCTTGCAGATAGATCACCCTCAATAAATCGAATTTTGTTTGATTTTAAATCATCGAAATCAAGCCCTGCGGCTCGGAATCGTTCTCGATGCCTCTCCTCTACTGACAGATTCTTGGGACGATTCAAGGCATAGATGCGATGAACAGCCGGATTCTTGGTAAGGCTAGCCAAAAGATGGCAACCCAGATGACCTGTGGAACCTGTCAAAAGTACAACAGATGGTCCCATAGATGGTCCAATAGAATACTGTGCTATCATTGCATCTATTTTTTTGCAGCGCTCCTTCTCATCAGGCTGGTTTTGGCGAATAACGATGCGAGAGAGATAGCAAGCGAGTCCTTCAATCGTAGGGTAAGCATAGACAATGTTTCGCAGGATAGTGGTAGAGATGGATGGAGAAAGGGATTTCAGGCAACTAGAGATGCGGGAATTCAGGACTGTGGCTGCCAAGCTGTGCCAACTTTTCAGCATTATATGCGACCATCAATGTGTATTCATACCTGTCACACCCCTGTACAAACAAATTCGTCGAAATTCTAAATGACTTGCCATGGAACATTTGCGATAATTGACCAATGAGCCATTCTTTGAGGGATGATATATCCCAACTCACGGGAGGCTTCACTTGATTACTTGATGAGGAACCAAAAACAAGCGCCTCGTAACTAAGAGTAACACTGAGTAGCTCATTTACAAGAAGGCGATAGAAGACATACAGGGTTTCAATGCCACTTGAGACAATCTCAAGTGATGGTTTACGCGTTGTAGTACCTTTGGGTGCATATGCGAGAGATTTGTCGGGTTTTGTGATAAGGATCATTTCCTCAGAAATCTGACTGTGTCTAGGTAAAATTTTGTTCGCTGCTTCGACACACGGCCTGTTTCACAATATTAATCAAACGTAGGAATTTTGTATTGATATAGTTACCAAAGGCGGTTTCGTAGTTGCTTCAGAGACGCACTGTCTCCAATACCGATGGTAAATTCCGGATGAACCTCGATCAAGATGCCTGCATTATCACGTCCACGGCTGAACACGACAGCCCTTCGCGCCCTGAATTGGATGAGTTGGTTTTGACAACAATGTAGATATTGCGCACAATGGACTACTGGCAATAATTTCCTCGACTGGACCCGGCAAGGTTTTTATTTCAGATGAATGAATGATCACATCGTCCTTCCGGCAAACACTACGGCTTAATGTGAGTATTTCATATATGAGCAATGGTATCATTGTACATCTTTCACAAATTGTCCTTTGTCGGATGCTTGATGAACAGATCCGAAAGAACCAAACCTTTCTCATCATTTCTATTTATAACCGCGGGCTCGTGCAGTTCTCCTTTCTATGTGCAAGTTGTAAAGTGGATTTCCACAGAAGACAAACTTCACAAACCATATAGTGACATTCATATGTTCCATTGCCTTGATAGAACCACTCTATGCTCATCTTGTGCCATATCTCTATCCACGCCCAATCGCTCCTAGGTGGAGTACCATATCTGCTGATTGGACCAGTCTCCGTTGTACCGTACATTGATTGGAGGTTCACGCCAGCTGAAACAAGATTATCACCAACAGTGTCCGATATAAAGCCGCCGCTGAAGCACTTAGCAAGGCCTATTAGATTGCGCTTCAAGGATATCGTAATTTAGAAAATGACGAACGACAATATTGAGGCTGGCAAGGATGGTCACATCATCCTTGGATTGAGCCCATGCATTCAACAATGCGGGAATTGTCATCAGTGCTGTTGATTTGGTGCGCTTGATATGATCAAGGATGATATCAGGACTTGGTGTAAGTGGGAGCACACCAGCGACTGTATCAACTGGAGGTAGGATGGGAACAGGGATGCCATGATAGACGGGAAGTAGGGTAAACAGGAAAAAGCCGATGGTATGGAATGGGGGAAGACCCATACCGCTCATTCGAAGACGGGGATTATACATTCTCAAATCATGAACACCTATGAAAAGACTTGTACTGCTTATCCGGGATACAACTAGGTTTAAGTCTTACTGACTGACACCCATTGACACAGCCTCTTGTGTGTCTGAGGGATAGGCTTGGGAATCTCAATGGTTCCAGACGAATGAAGATAGAGGGCAAGCTCGTCCGGAGAAGGTGTTCGGCTTGATAGTGCAGATCGCTCAGGAAAATTGGTTTCACCGTCGAGAGTGGGCTTCCTGGAAACAAATTCAGATCTGGCATTTCCCAAAATCGCAGATGATAGTCATTGCTGTGCCGATTAATTTCCTCCTTTATTCCAAGGAAGAGACCCGATGGGAGGGTGGCTGAAGTAACGATTAAATTATGACATGAAGTAGCTCTCAGCAGATGGACGATAGTATCAGAACTGAGTTGAGGAGAAATCGGGAAGGGCTAATAGGATCAGTTTAGTCATTTATCAAGAATCTGTCGCGAACTTACTACAAAACCTGCTCTCATGAGACCGAGCAGGGTGACTTGATACTGAAGAACATCAGTGACAAGGATTACCCCAAAAACAGACAAAACTGGAGGGCTGGGATGAATTAACTGCGAAACCCAGTCACAAGCACGCCCAAATTCATGAAAGGTGATTTTTGTCGGCTCTTGTGCATTTTCTCCGGTGCTGAAAAGATAGATCGGCTCAACAGGATTATGTTGGCACTGGAAATCCAAAGCTTCAGGTACAGTAAATGTACCATCTACTGGAGGAAGAGGTATTTCAGGTTGATGATCGTTGCTCATCTTACGAAGTTTGTGGAACGATTTATGTAATATCACCGTTTACCTTACGTTGACTATACGCTTGTTCGGCTGCTGTTCCTTTGACAAGTCAGTCGGAATTCAGCCACTGGCTTAGGCCTTATTAGGTTAGGCAGGCTTCTTGCAGTTTGATCGGGTGACTTTCCATAAAAAGACTTGTTTAGGTGTGAATCATTTACAAGAGTGGACCTCCAGCAGATGAAGAGCCAGAATATGTTTTTTTTGGTTCATCCACATTTTCAACTGGCGAAAGACGCCAACTTTAGTTCTTCACTGGTATGATACCATTACCATCTACATTTGTCTCGACCTAGTCCTAGGAGCTCTCTATCCAGTGTAGCATATTTCAAATTTGAACTCTTGATCTGATATCGGGGTTCAAGATCACTGCTATAGAAGGCATCGGATGTCCGGTTTATGTTTATATTCTCCTCCTATTGCCTCCGGTGAATACATTTATGTTACCGTTATCAGTGTTCGAAGCGGACACTCTCCTTGGGTCACCAAGCCAATTTTCCTCGCGTGAACCAATGGGCAGTAGTACCTTATCAAAAGAAATATACCCTGCGCGTCGGCTGAAGTCAGGAAATGTGTGAGAGTGATCAGAAATTTCAGCAGTTCGCCCGGTATCTTTTTTTCCCATCCTTAGAGCGTCGTTTAATTGAGCCGCCTTGATGGTCTGGGACCGGCGGATCTACTGCTCGGTATCAATAGTTTGCGAGAATTGTGCGAATGCTGATTGGCCCACCACAACAGGTCCCTGAACAGTCAGCATTGTTAAGCCAGATAAACGTCTCTTGTTTTATCAGAGCGCGAGGGCTTGGATGGAACTGGGAGAGGGGGGAAGAGTAGCGGGAAGGAGAGCCAAAACGTACCTACACCATTGTGATAGGTAAGAGTACTTGTATACCAGATCCTAACGTAGAATGATTGTTCCGAGAGTCGACTAAGCGATTGAATCTTTGGATAATAATGTGAATTGACAGTGTGAAGAAAATTATGGTCAGTTTTTGGTGTTGTGTGAGAAAAGTTGATGAACTTTCAGTCGGCGAGATGGTTGAGTTCGTAGGGGTATACCACTCGATCGCGGATGCAATCGGGGTTGGAGTTCGAACCGCGTCTTGACTACTAGATGTTGCCTTGTCAAAGGCATTAATTCCACACAAAATGTGTGAAGAACAATTCAGCAGCTATTCCATAGCTCTGAATTGTTTTCGCTCTTCCTAAAGTCTCACATCTATATGGTCTGCCAAGGGCAAGTTATTTTTTTGGCCATGTTCAACCACAAATCTCATTTAAAACATCCTTCCTCTAGTTTGTGTCAAAGTGCATTGCGCACAACTGAGTTTGACAGCACCGTGTCTCAAAATTCAATCGCTCAGTCGACTCTCGGAACAATCATTCTACGTTAGGATCTGGTATACAAGTACTCTTACCTATCGCAATGGTGCAGGCATGTTTTGACCCTGATGTAGCACATCCAATAACGGATATTCGCTTATATCCCTACAAGGGGGGAGGGGGGGTGAATTATATGCAACGGATCGTTTTCTGAACGTCAAGGATTCTGCTTCACTTAGTAAAACCCGGGACCCCCCATCTCCGACCAGGAAAAGAGTATTAAATTAAGAAAGACGAAATTCGGCATCTTTAAGTAATGTCTGACAATGTCTATCTCATTTCGCTCTCAGACTCAAGGTAATGCTGCATTCAGAACTACACTTCTCTGTGCTGCAAACGTGTTATTGTATCCTTGATCATCATCACAGGGCATCTGTAATGATGGTCGCAGTTCGTGTCCTGTCGAACCAGAACCATATCACATGTCGGTGCTGTTCCTGCAGTTGTAGTGGCAATGCTAGCTTTTGGGACTGATTTTCTAATTCCAGGAAAACCCCTTATCCAATTCACATTGGGGCTGTCGACACTCTTGACCTCCCTTTCAATCTTGGTCAAAATATCATTGCGTGTACCTTCCATGCATGGACCATGGAGAGGGAGCTTGTCTCCCGTAAATGTATGTATCAAATCCTCCAGCTCTTTCTTGTCAGTGACTTTGCTATGTGCATCTCCATGATAAGATTTCGGTTGAATATATCCTTGGACGCATCAAGTTTGTCTCCCAGTCCAATTTTTTTCTCCTTTTGAGAGTCAACAAAGATGTACTTGACTGACACCAATTAATCAGTCTTGAACGCACTTAGTTTTCAGCCATTTCCGGATGAAGTCTTAAAATGCTGCCAGAACTATCAATAATGTTATTAACGTTGAAAAAGAAAAGGAGCCAACTTTATAAACAACCTGAATACAAGAGAATATAGGGTGCGCAACAGATTTCAGCTGCTTCAATATATGGGCATACTAGTCAAGGATCAACTACCTTGCTAGCTGTGGTCCCTAGATCAATCAACATTCCAGCAACATCGCTTGCAGAAGCATAACAGACTGTAATTTGTTCACTTCTACCAACAATTTCTTGATCTGTGGGTCTAGCGTGTTCAGATCAATGTCGCGAATTTACGATTGTTTGAAGAGGAAATCAACATGACAGCAATAATGATAGCGTACCACGATGACTTCGAATGACTTGTACCGGAAACGGCTCGACCGGATTTTCCATTACTTCAGCTGTTGGAGAGAGTGGGTGGGAGGGGATGTTATCAGGCGAAGAACAAAGTTGTGACACAGGAATGATCAAAACATTGTCCCAAGAATTGAACGGGTGGAAACTTGATACAGACATCAACACCCAGCGTAGAAAACCCAGTATAAGCGTCACTTGAATCAAGTAGCTGTGCTAGTCCAGTTTGAGTATCTTCTATGATGAGATTTACCTTTTCAGATCACATGACAACGAACTATGTTCTTCATTTGACTGAGTCCCTCTTTGTGCACACAATCATGTCTAATCTACTTTGCACAGTCTGTCATCAGACAGCCTCCTATGACAAATTCTTAGCCCAACACTGCGGTACAGCAAACCTGTATTCAGCATGAAGTGGCGGACTAACTGATATGATAGGTCACGTATTCTGCCGAGATTGTATGATTCATCTAAACCGCGAACGAAAATGCCCCACATGTCGGCGCGAGTGGGGATCAACAGCTCCGTTTCGGGTGTACCTCAATTTTCCGGAATCCGACAGATTTGGCCAAACTCTTCATCACTTAGAGAACATAAACAAAAGCTCTTCGGCATTTCTCCTGGAGCGGATGAGTGGAGTCATCAAAGGCTTGGTGGAAAATCCTGAGAATATCATGGGTCATGACACAGCGGTGCGTATCTAGCCCAAGCCTATAGCAAATGGGTGCCAAACCAGAGCTCTCAATAAAGTTTACAGACTCATTTACTCGAGGCAGCGCTTCGACTCGAACAACGAGTCGTACCTATAGCTTCTGAACTTGAGGAAACTCGCCAGGAGAACGAGGCATTGCATCAAAAACTCAAGGACACGGGTGTACAACTCAAGTCCAAAGAAGTTTTTGGTGAAGCATTGTCCGCTAACCTGGAACGGTTGAATCGGACTGCCATGGCACACGAAGCCACTATCATTACTATGCGCAACGAACTGGCCCATGAAAAGCAGAAACGACAGTCTGAACAAGACACGAGTCGACGGCTTTCTCGTTCACTCCACAAGAAGCAAGAAGAGGTCAAGACGAAGGCACACGAAGTACTCAGCCTTAAATCTGAGATCGAGGAACATAAGAAGCAGGTGCGTTTGACAGGTCTCCTTCATCAACAACTCACTTAGATCAAGTATTACAGATGCGTTTAATGAAATCCAAACTTCGCGTACTCACAAAGCTTACGAGGCCACGAGACATTACGGATGAAAGTGCAGACAACTCACTGATTGTTGAATGATCAGTAAGTTGCCATTTTCACTCGAATTGTATTTCGGGTTCCTGGAGATCTCAATATCCGAATTGAGCAGCTGCACCGGAGTCATAGGACACTTTCAATTCAAAAGCGCAGGAAGACTCATACATTTTCGGACCAACTCCTAATTGACCTCTATACATCACAGCTTAGGGTCCACATTGTGGATGAAAGCACCTACGACGCATACATTTTCTCGTTGTGCTGAGGCAACTTCCTAATGAGTAACTGGTCTCCGTTCAGGCGGACAGACAATCCTTTTCACTTGAAAATTTTCCACGGAGGAAAGAGGTTACCTGTCAGGTACTATGAGAGACGCTCGGAAAGCGTCATGATATCACCGTCCCACCCGACCAAGCATAGGCCGCAACTTGATATCACACGTTCTGGTTCTGAAAGTATGTCATCGAAGACCATGATCCCGAGAAGGTCACGCAAAGAAAAGAGATCCACTGGTTCAGGCCCTGGAAGACGTTCCTCATCGATCCACGTTACTTTCCTGTATTTTTCGGGATAGAAGAGCTTGTTGGTATTGTCTAAGAGTGTGGGTGAGAACAAACATGAAACTGTTATGGACGGGAATTGGAGCTGGTTGAACTAGCGACTATCGTACATTGACGTCGTCAATATAGTCAACACGCCCCTCACGAACGCCCGTAAAGACAACAGGTGATTCAATCCTAGGATCCAGTCCCCCGCTATAGGCAAAATTTTCTGTTCCAACGCCGGACAGTTCATATCAATCTCATTCGGAAGGAATACATTTGGTGCAACCAACATGCTGTTGTTCACATTGCATTCGTATAAATCTTGTATAAGATTCGGCTTCTCACCCCAAATGAAATATGGACGAGAGGGGTCCCATCTCGGGATTTTGAACAAAACAGGCAAACATGTGGCCAAAGACAATGACACCACCCCTAAAAGCATAATCGACGAGTTCCTTCATGATCCAGATCCGTCGGACCTGGATCCGTCACAAAGACTCCGTGTAGATTAGGCGAAGATGAAACTTCCTTTGCCTTTGCTTCCGACGAAATTTTCCGATATCCATTTGAAAAGCCTCGATGTACGACTTACAGATGTTGTCAACAGTATTTTCGTACTCAAGTATGAACTGCATGATGAAACGTCCGTCTTGAGGTGGAACTGGCGTAGTGGTAAGCACCAGAAGTTTGGGGCGAAGGTAAATCCGGCGGTGGGGAGACGATGGACAGTAGGCTCTTCTTTCTTCTTCGCATCGACTCTCATTGGAGCCGAGACCTGCAGGGGGTTCCTGAGAAATCTAGGCTCGAGACATGATGGATGCAGGCGGGGATGTACCTAACAGGCCTCGCATGGCTAGAATTTTTTTAGCCGAACCATTTTCAGTGCTGACATAGAGCAGGTAAAAAGACGTCAGACTATATGTGCGATGATTCGTTCGCTTCGTATAATGTCGCTGTACATGTAATGTCTTCATGCTGTCACTATTGTGGCCATATCAAATCAATTTAACTGAGCTGGCCAGACTTACCAACCCTCAAGCCTCGGAAGTGAGAACTAGGATTGAAGATAGAATATGTTTCAAATACCTCTCTAACAATGCATTTGAACTGCCTATAGGACCTACTAGGTCTTGCAATCGTCACATATCAAGCCCAATGTTGACAGGTTCTCTTGGATAGCTCGTGACCTCAGGTATCCTGATATTTCATCTGAAACACGCAGTGTGTCACCCCAGGAATATGTTACAACAAGCTTCCGATTCAGAAACCGACCTACATTTTATGCCAAACAACGAAGCGAAAACATAAAGTTTTTTCGTCTAATCTACGCAGAACGCTGGTCCTATTGCGCAGAAAGAAGCGTGACGTCATGACTATGGACTCCTCCCTTACGACGCTTCAGTGTGTACTGAACTCCTCGAATGCATACAAGTTGTTGCGTTATCTGCTGTTTGAAATGTGAAATATACATTTATTGCAGATAAAAGGATACAAGATTTTCTGGTTCCCACAATACTAGCCGCTTGAGGATGCACAAACTAAAAAGGATAGACAGTTGATTTCGAGGACTTTGACGTCTCTTCTTGACTGTCATCCATTCTGATCGAGGTTGTGGTGCCATCCTTTTGATTAGCTTGATCCAGGTCCCTGGCTACTTTTTTGCAGGCCCTTGTAGTCCTGGATATCATCGCCATCTCGATGGTTTAGAGCTTACACCGTCCCTCCTCCTCTTGAAAGGTAACACCGGATTCTCTAAAGACAGGGCGTGATGGATTTGGAGTCATGGAAAAATACGGTCATTTATACCCGGGTGCACTCATCATGCTTATTTGACGCGTTACTGGCTGAATGGCTCCGCTCGACCAGTTTGGACAGTAGCGTTCGGCTTGTGATCCTCTTCTTTCGCACGTACCTTGATCCTGATTGGAACCTATCCAATTCTTATAGACCTCTGTCCTTCACATATCCAGCTGGGGATACAAGGTGGAATGAACATGCAAGTCTACCGAAAGCTTATCTGGGTCATTTGATGTGCGGAGGTCCTCGTTAACTTAGACCTCTTGAGCATACGTAGCTTGAAGATGCATCAGCTGATTCTCAAGCTCTAATAGCTTTTGATCAAAGACTTACTGTAAGCAACAGGAACACGAAAAGGATTTGCAATTCTCCTTGATTATCAGTCCGTAAAAGACAATACAATAACCAGAAATACTGCTGGTCTGCTCAACGCGCCGCTGATTTAGTCCAGCTATCGAAGATATGAGGCGCGCAAGGGCTTCTGAGTGGAACGTCAAGATACTAGAACGCGCCGGTTGATTTAGTACGGTCCTCGCTGTTCAGACTATATGAGACTTACACGTGTTCGGCCATCCTGAAGCCTAGATAAGTATAAGTATAAAATGCTCTTGACCCTCGTTGACTTTCACGTCGTTCTGCATAACGAGTCTCATCCAGACATCCCTTTTCCACTTCCGCGTGGATATCTTGTAATTGTTGTCTCCCGTTAACAATGGTCGGACGGAATAGGAATTACTTCACACTTCTGTGCTTCTTTGGGCTTCTTTCGGTCATTCCATCGGGAACCGGTTATCCCTTAGTGTCGTCAGCATCGTCAGAACTTGCGGGTATTGTGACACTTCCGTACAATCTAACGCTTGCTGCGTACAATACCACGCTTCCAAACCACGATAATAATGGTGCTCCCTTGGTACTCGGACAAAACGGTATCTTAACCTCAAGGTTCGAAAAGACAGTAACCATTCTAACCCAACTCTAGGCGCAACCTCGGGCGTAACTCCTCATGTAACCTCAGTGCGTCCAATCTCAAACCAGAAAAGGTCAGGATTGACTCGAATCTGACGAACGCTTAGACACGAGCGTCCTTTCCTTATGACGACTATCCAGCTTTAGCACTCATCAACGGTTCATTGCGTGCGTACAGCTCTGATGGATCGTGGAATACCAATGCCTCAGAAGTCAGAAGCGGAAACACACTCGGATGGGTCACAACCACGCGTTTTGCTAAACCCGCCCCGAAGATATATACCGCGGTCACAGTACCGTTGGCTAGATACCCACTGTTGGCTGTACACGGACGGAGTGATTTGTGGTCCTTGTGTCCATTTCCCGGACGTTTGGGACAGACGAACGTTGTTTATGACGTTGCTGCAGCGACGAATGGACTAGGAGGATTTGATGTAAGGAATTGTTATGATGTTATCTTGTTTATTGTAGGAAAGTGACCACATGATGACGGATGTTGTTTGTGGCTTTGATGGAGTATTGTGTCACATTCTAGAAAGTAGAGTAGGATAGCTATAAGGTGAAAGAGGTAATCACACGACACAATATTTTGATTTTCGGATGTGGCCAACCAAAATCTAGTCACCAATGGAGTTGATAGATATTATTGTCCAAGAGCACGACAATAATGCACTACAACAAAAGAACGAGCACCACAAGAAAATACGGAATACACCGCCAAACCCCAACACAGCTACAAACCGACATTGAAATTGTTACACCCAACAGAAACTGCGCCGGCTATGAATCAATTAGAAGTCAGTTACATGTCGTAACCCTAGCAAAAAGAACAAATTTCTTACAAAGTCCGTTTTTCGTACAACAAACTGTCTGTCCAGCACTGTACGAGAAGATTTAATGCCTTCCATTGGAATCACTTGGTACAAAGAAACTTACCAATTTCCACCTGACCCAGCACCAAGGGCCGTGATAGGTGTACACTTCACTCCAATCATACCCGTAGCGCCCGACAGGATGTCAAGGCCGATATTGTTCAGTGCCAACAAGTTTTTCCCCTCATGGCTATTCGAGTCGAAAGACTGTTGACAGCATTGCACGGGTCCAGTATTACACTGCGAATGGTGGCCTGGAATCCTCGTCGCACCAACGCTATTGACAAAGACTGCGCCAGTGAATATGAAGAGGATAAGGGTGGAAGTGAATCTGGTTATTTGTATTTTTGACATATCCATCACTTTTCTTGTATTGGATGTTAAGGAGAGAGAGAGAGACGACAACAACAACAACAACAACAACGAAGATGAGAGAACGGTAGGTTGACTGAGGGGCGTGAGGTGGTAATCCACACCAGAAATGACCATCGAACCAACTAGGTGCTTTAAATACCTCAGAACTCCTCTCCCCATTGAGTAAGTGCGAAAAAAAAGCTCTTAAGGATGGTCGCACAGAAATTTACCTATTCCCAACTTTAACTCAATAAAAACCTTCCGCCTTTCCATCTAGCTGTATTTTTTTTTGCCTTTAAGTACCATAAAAGGCTCTTGAAGGAGTTCAGAAATCTGAAAGTCCTGGGAACCTGTCGTTCTCAGGTTGAACAACCTGATAGCCCTTTTCGTCATAAGTCAAGTTGGGACAGTTTCCATCCACAGCCTGGCCTCAAAAATACCCCTGGGGGAAAAGAACATCCATTCGAATACGGTCCTTGGTCAGACTCCAGATACATAGTTTCTTCCCAGCTATTTTTAATATAGCACACCTGGCCCACATTGTAGAAAATGGGAGCCTTAGGACGATAAACCTTTGTTTAAAAAAAAAACTCTGAGTAAGAAGCTCCGCGGTGGTCCATCGGAAGAAAGCATTTGAGGGACAACTCAGGCAAGTTACTGTATCCTACCCAGAACGCGGCGAAGCTGCTGCTTTGTTGTGGGTTGTAGTGCTGTGGTAGCTGCCGGGACTTTGAGAGAGGTAAGAGAGAGCTTTTGCAGTCGTTACTTTGTCCTAACCCAGATCCAGATGAAACTTTTTGTGGTATCGATACAAAGGGCCCAGGCCTTGTTAAATATAGCTCCAGGATGCAGGATAAACCCATCTTATTCGGACCCAGCCTAGATTATACAAATTCGCGAGGACGGGTGATCGGTGCACAAGCGGGTAATATACTGAAGCCACACCTCATGATTTGCTGACCAAAATAACCGCCAGAGGCCATTCGACAGCGACCCTGTCATCCACCTCCACATTTGCTTTTTTGTCCTCTTCAGAAGCAGCTTGTCTCAAATCCTTCCAAAATCGAACTGGAAGATCTCCACCCCTCACATCAATACCATCTTTGATGGGTTCGTCCAAGTCATTCTTGAATCGATTATCAGGTGGTGCCGAAATGTCTTGAGGATGCTCCATGCGGTACTTCTCCAACGCACTCCAAGTTCGAAAATAGCCGAGCAAATCTCGCCAGCGCATTTCCTTCTGCATGATGACTGGGAAAGTTCGTGATGCCGGAAGGGTGCCGGTATGATAGTTACCTAAAGTGGATGCAAGAAAAAAAAGACCAATTCATTAAACTTCAATCATGTGTTCATATGACTAGGGTGGTAGAGCTTACCAGCGAAATAACACCTCTCTTCATGAGCCAACTTTCCTTCCTTGCCCAGGACCTTTTCAGGACTTGGAACATCCAAAAGATGTCTCTCCAACACTGTTCTCCCAGGCCTCTCCCAATGTGGACCTAAACTAGTGTACAAATCCGTACCCTGAGCATATTTAGTGATAAGAGGCGTTACCGATGGATACTGCGGTAATCGGAATTCCGAGTACACCTGGTAATTACCATGATGCATGATGCAAATATCGTAAAGTACCAAGTACGTGTGGCATGCGCAGTCGAAAAAAATCAGAAAGTGTGTTGTTTCAATTAACATCTCCAAACTTGCCCAAAATGCAGCTGTACCTCCCGGCTTCAGCACCCTTTCCACCTCAGGCCACACTTTTGTCCAATCAAACCAATGGCACGCCTGAGCTGGTTACATAAATCGAAACAAAATGACCCGCGCAAAACATAGATGAATATATGAAAAAAAATGATGAAAAAAGGACCTACCAGCGATGACTAAATCGACACTGTTATCCAAGATATCAGATCTTGCCATATCCTCCGCATTGCCGCGTCTGAACGAGAACCTTTGGCCACTCCTTCTATGACTACCGGTGCCGCCTACAGGGGGCGATCGCGACGGAGTAGGATTCGGAAAGAAATCGCGATTAGCTCTAATAGCCCTGATCATTTTTTCTGAAGGATCAAGTCCAATGACCTCGTGAAATCGGGTCAATTCTGTAGTTGCCTGCCCTGTGCTCTGTTAGTAAATGGGACTGAGCTATTGAGGCATGCATACCAGTTCCGCAACCTATGTCGAGAGCCCGGTCCCATTCTGCGGCGTCTTTCCGTTTATGATAATTGAAAACATATTCGAATAAACGGCGAGGATACGTCGGTCTCGTAAGGGAGTAGAGCGTAGCAGGGAAATTACTGTTCGCAAAGGCTGACATCTAGAATACTAGAATACATTCAGTTAACCGATGATGCAATCAAAAGCATGGACTAGATCTCCGAATAACTCCGGTAATATGCAAGGCTTTTCTCTAGACATGGAATTAGACTGAGACTGATGGTTGATACAGTAAGGATGTAGAGATAATGATGATGAGCATTGACATCCTCTATAAAGCCCAACTGCAAAGACGATAGTTCAATACCCGTAATTCTATTCGGCAGCGAGCTCAAACTTAATCTTAGCAATAGCAGCAGCGGGATTGAGACCTTTTGGGCAAGTCCGCGAGCCTGAAGAACATCAAAATAAGAGAACAATCACGACGACGAAGAGACAAGCGCACAGTTAAAGATAGTATGACAGCGATACATGCTCATCTCATTCTGCAAACGCTCCTTGCGCTCTTCACCATGAGTGTCCTAACAAGCATGGTCAGTGCCGCCCGGGACAAGTAGCGCAACAATCCCACTTACCCGAGAATCAGCAATCCACCTGTAAGCCTGCATGAGTGTAGCTGGGCCGAGATATTCATCTTGGTTCCACCAGTAGGATGGGCATGAAGTTGAGCAGCAGGCACAAAGAATGCATTCGTAGAGGCCGTCGAGCTTCTTACGATCTTCCTGAGACTGCAGATGTTCTCCTAGACGGAATGTAAAACACATATAGCCACCCCAAGTACCCGAACGTACCCTGAGCAGGAGGATTATCATTTTGCAACCAAGGCTGAATTGACTTGTATTGCTTGTAGAAGAGCGTCAAGTCGGGTACCAGGTCTTTCACAATATACACTGATAACCTGAGTAAGCACCCAAACGATCGAGATAGAACGCATGTATTCACTATGGGGGAGTGGGTAAATCTTGGTGTCCTTCGCACCATCTCTGTCAATTCTACACAGACACGCCAGTGTGTTCTGGCCATCGATGTTCATAGCGCAGGATCCACAAATACCCTCACGGCATGAACGACGGAATGTTAGTGTAGGGTCAACTTCATTCTTGATTTTGATTAATGCATCAAGAATCTGCGACCATGCAAAGGTTTCAGCCAGGCCCATGCATGCAACATTATCCGGAAACTGACCATAGGTCCGCATTGGTTCAAGTCAATCTTGTATGTCTGCAGGGTAGGCTTCCTTGCAGGCTCATCCGGATTCTGCGCCCTTGTATAAGCAAAGATAAGTTTCCACAAGAAAGCTACGAACCCAGCGGTAGATCTTGAACTCCTTCTCAATTACAGGCTTTTGTAGTGGTGCAGCCTGGCCAGCACGAGCCGAAGTAGCAAAACCCCGGGAAAGGGCAGTGCGTGAAAGAGCTGAGCGTGTGCTCGCAGCTAGCATGGCAATAAAATAACAGACATCCAACAGAAGAGAGGTCGCAAATCAGACTATGTTAATCACGTGTTATGACACTCCGGACCAATCACATGCATCCTATTTTCATTAGAAAACATTAACAATACAAGCAAGTGAATATCGATACACTCAGAGGCCCTGATAGACAAAAAATCATCAGTTCATTCCCCTAACAAAACACACAGCGCTCACATCAGCTAAAGCAACGAGCCTCTCATCTCGTCGATACTCATTCTCATTTACTGAACGCTCCCAGTCTATCCCACCCCTACCCCACAATGTCATCTGCATCATCTCTTTCATCCGTGTAAACCGTTTCGCATAAACCGGAATTTTCCTCCATCTATGACGACCTGAACCTTGATGCGTACGTGGATCAGATTGACAGTAATGCTCTAATGTATGCTCTGCACGCAATTTCTGGTATATTGTGGAGGATATGAAGGTTTGTCGATCAACATGACTCATTATTCTTGAATATAATTTGTACGTCAATGCACAAACATCGACAGAAACGAGGGAGAGGAAAAGAAGCTGATAGCGAGATAGCTCTCTCTTTCCCCGTTAAATAGCGCCAGGGGAAATCTACGTTCTTACTTTTATAGGTGAAAAATACTATAAGAACTGCATGATTTTGTAATAATGACACAAAAAGCTGAGACTCCTAGCAACGAAGAACAATAAAATGCATAATAAAAATAGATTGAGTGTCCAACAATAGCCATTGCATCCATTTTGAGACGAGTACTCAAAAACAGAAGAATACAAAAGCGCCTGCAACCCATCACGCACGCTCTTGTCGTCAGGTGCATAGCTGTAACTATACTGTCACTCGCTAAAGTACTCGAGACCACTCAATATATTGGAAGAACAAGTAGCAGTACAATTTTCGATGTTGAGACACTATTTGCCTGGTTGTGGCTTGAGCCGAAAGCTTTTAATCTGCATTTGTTTCATAACCGGAATATTTTATAGAAACTATGATTTCTACTCAGCTTTTTCGAAGAGGGGGGGAGGGTACTGCATTAAAAGATAAAAGTTCTCAAACTCAGAATTCCTTTTTTTTTTTTGAATGTATACCCTTTTGACCGTTTGACCGTTTGACCAACAAACCAGAGAACTTTGCCTATCCCGTTTCCTTATGGTTCGGGACCGAAATCTATCACTACAAAAATACCACGTGACTAATTTAATTTCTCTTCACAACTATGGTCAGGCCTCCAATTGCAACGCGTTCAGTTACCTTGAGAGCACGCAGGAGCGTCTTTGACTCTTCTGTGACTCTCTATGAGCCAGCAGACATTGAAGAATTATCCTCGTCTCTCGACCATCCTGGGAAAACCAGACGGATCAAGAGAGAACATGATGTGCAGGTGCCTCCGCCTCAGGAATCGGCTCCGAGGAAACGGTTGAAAGCCGACGCAGCTTCACCAAGAAAGATCACAACGCTCAAAAAACCCAAACCAATACTTCAAGCCTTGGATACACCCCATCCAGCGCCGGAAAACTGGCGAGAAGTTTATGACGCCATTGGGAAGATGCGTTCACAGTTTACTGCACCCGTCGATACGATGGGTTGCGACCAGGCGAAACATCAGGAAGTTGAACCAGAGGTTTATCGATCTGCCTATTTCATCCTGAACGAGAGCCTTACGCGCCAAAGAACAGACGGTTTTCAACCCTCATAGCGCTCATGTTATCGTCGCAAACCAAGGATGAAGTCACAGATGCCGCTGTGAAGAAACTCAGAGCTTCCGTCGGTGGTGTACTCTCAATCGAGGCAGTCCTTGCCGCAGAAGAATCCACCATTTCAGAAGCCATCAACAAGGTTGGTTTTTGGAGACGTAAAACCGGGTAAAGAGGAACCTTGCATGCGTTGTTTGCCTTTGTTCACATACCGATCTAGCTATATCAAACAAGCAGCAAAAAAACTTCGCGACGAATTCGCCTCCGATTTGCCCAAGACTGTGGACGAACTTTGCTCTTTACCAGGGGTGGGACCAAAAATGGCGTTCTTGGCTCTTCAATCAGCATGGAATTTGTGTGTAGTCGCGGTTTCATTCTTCTATGAATTGTCTCCTGATACTCATGATAGAAATCATGGCATTGGAGTTGATGTCCACGTTCACCGAATCTCGAATCGCTTAGGTTGGCACAAGAAGCCAACGAAGAATCCAGAGGAGACGAGGTATGTGTGCATGTGCATCCATGCACTTTTCAGCAAGCACAGACGCTGATTTCTTCATTATTTGAGGTTGAATTTACAATCTTGGCTACCTTCAGAGTTCCACAAAGAGATTAATCACTTACTTGTTGGCTTTGGCCAGGTATCTCAACTCTTCAGGAGGAAAACTTCCATTTCTCAATCATCTCATTCTTAGGTAATTTGTCTGTCTGTCAGTCCTCGATGCGATTTGTGTGACCTGTCAACGCGAGGGCTTTGTCCGAGTGCACAAAAGGTGGCCAAGAACACGAAACGGAAGCCCGTTATCATGACCGGAGGCTCACCAGCCAAGGTCAAAATAGAGCTGGAAGCAGATCAGCTGATAAAGCTCCCAAACCCTCATACAAATGACGATCAGTCTATGACTCGCTTGGAGGTAATGCTCAAGGAGGAAGGCAAGGAGCCCAAAATTGAAGAACCGTAATGATTGATAAAATCTCGAAGCGTCCATCTATGTGTGACAGATTTGACTTGTGCTCATAATATAATGGCTTTTTGTTGCTCCCAAGAATTTTACGCATGCTCCATTGCTGAGTCCCAAAACCCTTTCTCTAACATCGTACACTTGTCCCATACCTCCCTCCACTCTTTCAGCCTCATTGGTGATGGGGCATCAGCCATGACTCGTGCTTCGATCGCAGCTGTGATCAGTCACTCAGTATATATACATATCTCATTGCTTCAGCTTTTCAAAATAGCTCACCCAGACCCAATTTTACTGCATGTTGATAACGTTCTCCGGAATAATCGTTGATCCACTTTTCATACGGATTGCTTTCTGTTATGACCCAGGACCCTTCATTTGTTGCCTCCCTCTTCAACCAAAACCCAACCTCTCCGTAGCCCACTAGGCACACTAGCAATGCCAGTAGTAGCTTCGTGCTGTCACCTGCCGACATTCAAGATACCCCCCATCAATATCCATCAGTCTGTGTGTGCGCGGAGAATGTGACTTACCCTGAAGTCCTATATCAATGAGAAAAGCACCGTATGCTATCGTAGCCGATGTTTCCGGTGCTGATTCCAGCTGTTCCTGTGTTACGCCAAAGGAGTGGCAGAAAGATCTGTGGGTATCGATTTCTCGAAGGATGTTGAGGAGTGTTTGAGTTGCGGATCCTATTTCGGAGAATGTTGACGATTTGGCTGCTAGGAGCCTGGAATCTCGAGCTCAAGGTGGGTCTGTCTGAATGGCTTGTGGTGTCAAACGCTTACCCATTTGCGCGCGCATAATACTTCAAATAATGATAATCCTGTCTTTGAATAATGTCAGCTTGAAATCGAGTAACCCGAAAAACTCATACATGATGTAATGGGTGAATGCGGAGCGGGGTAATACCGCCCTACCCAATTGCTTGACGAATTCGTGTTCAACATAAGCCTTCCAGTGAACTGCGGTACTTTTGATGAGGTATCGAATCAAGGGATACTTGTCATACTTTGTTCGCCTATCAAAGGAAGGAGAAGGGTGATTCAGCAAACGACGTTCTCGGTTTTTTTGGACAAGACACTGACCTTGGTATGAGGACTTTGGTAGTAGAATGAAGATGGTTGAGTGGGCCATGACCGCTCCCTATTTCCTCGGCAGTATCAATACCCATGTGTGTATACCACGTCGCACTTTCAACAGCATCGATCACTAGACGGCAAACCTGTTTCTTTAACACACCATTTTTTTGTGAGGAAGGGCCACAAAAAAGGACGCACGTGTGCTGCCTTGAGCAAGCGCACAGGCAGTAGCAGCGCTCAGGGTACACCCTGTCCCATGAGTATTTGTCGAGTTGATTCTCGGCCTTACGAACAAGGTCGTGTCTCCTCCCCTCTCCTGTAACACATCTACTACCAGCTGAGGCTCGGTTTCGACCTGTTCACCGGAGAATAAGATTTCCATATTTTCCTCCATCAGTCCATGCTTGATCACTTGCACACCCTGCTTGACCTTGAGTAGCTGTTGAACGTCTTGGATGGTCACATGGATATGTCCACCTTTCAACAGAACAGCGTGCGGCGCGAAAGTTGATATCATTCGACTCGCAGCTGATATCATCTCCTCTAACGTGTTGATCGAGGTAGTCAAACCCCTCTTGGAGAGAAGCGTCTCGGCCTCTGACTTGTTCGGTGTAATCATCATAGCGAGAGGGAATAAGTCGCTGATAATGGTGTCTAGTGCTTCTGGATGTAATAGCGGGTGCCCAGAGGTCGAGACACATACTGGGTCGCAGATGATAGGAAGTCTTGGGGAAGAAGACGAAGAATAGTACTCTTTGATACTGCGCACAACGGCTTTTGTGTTCTCGGTGTCGAATAGCATGCCGATTTTGATAGCTCTAATGTCGATGTCAGATAAAACCATTTGGATCTTGTGTTCAAAGTGCAGCGTATTGATTAGCTGTAGCACACCAAAAGTATCAGACCGTGATCAGACCTGTTTTTCTATGAACAGAGGCGGCACGGGGTGGACGCCTTGGACTCCGTTCGTGTTTTGGGCCGTGAGTGCTGTGATGACACTCGTTCCGTAGCATCCATATGCACAGAATGTTTTGAGGTCCGCCTAGGATTGCAAAAACAGTCTGCCGGGAGTGGTCGCTAATGAAAAAAGAGTAAAAAACCTACTTGAATGCCCGCGCCACCACTACAGTCTGAACCAGCTATGGTAAGAACAGAGGGAGACTGTGCTGGTTTCTCAGATGACATTGGAGAGCAGAGTTATGGCTTAATTGATCTAATCAGTTATCCAATCTGAGAGAATCTAAGCGAAGCATGACACAGGATGGGCAGGAAGTAGGCAGATGAATGGGACACAACAACACAAGCTGCATGATAGAAAACTAAGTGCAATATGAGCACAGTCAGATAAACTTAGAATTAGTAGAGGTGTATGGAGGCGCAGCGGAAACCTTGTCACTGATAATCCAATTGATGATCGATCTTGATTAGGTTACTTGACAGTGTACTGGAGGGCTAAGAAAGTCCCCCTATTTTTCGCCCAACTAAATGTCAAGCTTATTTTCAATGCAAAAAAAAATTAGTCTAGTATTGATACCGAGTCTAATATTCATTTTATGCATGCAAAGGGGCAGCAAAGTGTACAATCGACGAGTGGTGTACAAATGACGATCGGACTGCGATCGAGCACTGTAACAACTTGTTGTTTCAGAAAAAAAGGTGTACAAATGATAGGTTAAACTCCACATAGAACTGATTCATCACTGGACATGACCGAAGTGACTATTATCTATCTCTTGAAAATGGAATGAATAAAAGATCGACATGAAGAGGAAAAAGTTGTGGCGGCGTACCTCTCTCTGCCACATCAATCACGAGTCCTCTCGCTTCCTCTTCCGTGTCATCTGTACAAGATCAACGCGGATAACGCCTGCGACTGCCTTGAGACTTGGCACCACTTCTTCTTGAATCTTGTTTGATTTGGGGATGCTGTACAAGTGGATGTCTGCCATTGAGCCGACCGGTCCCTCATACTTGAGCAAAGGGTGTAAGTTTGCTAGGCTTGAAGGCCTGGTGAACGCCAATGTTTCGTGAGAGAAAGATACTGATAGATAGTATTTTGAATCAAGCTCAAGAATTTGAGGCAGATTATGCATATTATGGTGGACAGTAAGTGATTGAACTGATCGGCCATCGGTCATAAGTGATCTATTCCCAAAAACAGATTTTTTTTTGATATGGATCTTTGGTTTTCCCCAGCCATGGCCTCCACGTCAAGAATCGAAACAACCGAGCTCAACTCTCAAGTTGGAGGCCACGCTGGGATACTCATGAACGAAGACGGGGAGCTTGTGATCAAACCGGCTCTTCCCCGCGAACTCGCATTTTATCAACAAATACGGAACGATAAGACGTTCTCGAGTCTGTTGCCTTACGTACCCAGCTTTATTGGAACATTGAGGTTGGAAGGCGAAGTCGATTATAGTAAACCACAGGAAGAAGGGATCGCTGTGAAGCCATTTGCAGAGAAGAAAGATAGGTGCTTTTCAGGCCAAGTGTCCGATATGCTGATGAGGTTTTTAATAAATACAATCCCTAGTATTGGAGAATATCTCGTATCCGTTTTTGAAGCCCAACATCATGGATATCAAGCTCGGGACGACGTTATACGACGATGATGCTTCTCCGGAAAAAGTAGCACGAATGATGGAGACGGCACGCAACACGACGTCACTTGAGACAGGTATTCGTCTCACAGGCTTCCAGGTAGGGTGCACTGATATTGCCTCTTTCTTCATGTTAATACATGTATCAGGTGTATGACAATGCTACAGGCCTGGTGGTCAATACACCCAAGTCCTATGGCAAGTCGCTCAAAGCAGACCAACTTTCAGAGGGCATAGCCAAATTCTTCCCCGTTGGTGACGAGTTGGGAGTTGAGAGCTCCAGCGGCCTCCCTGTTTCAATTCTTCGGCGAATGCTTCTGGGAATTCGTGATGAGGTCAAGGATATTCGCAGTGTCCTTGGTGGACTGGAGTTGCGTATGGTGGGGGCGAGTATGTTGATCGTGTATGAGAGCGACTGGAATCGTGCCAGAGAAGGCATGGAAAAACTGGACAAAGAAGAGGTCGAGAATGAGGACGACGATGAGGACGAAGACGAGGAAGAGGATGAAGTAGGGACGGGGCCACCGTTTGTGGTCAAGTTGATTGACTTTGCGCACACCAAAATGGTGCCAGGAGAGGGACAAGACGAGGGTGTAATTGTGGGGATAGATACAATTGTGAAGCTACTAGAGAGGCGGGTTGGGGAGCTAGTATGAGATAGATTAATGTAGGAAAAGGTATGAGCAAGGCACGAGCCACAGCGCGACTGCCGACATGCCCTGGTCTCCGAAGACTAACTAGGCAAGTCCTTCAGGTTGCGGAATTGACTTCCCTGGCCTGTGAAAGGACAAATTATTCCAAGTCCAAATCACTCCTTACGGAATGAGGATCTGTGGAAACCAAGTTTTCTGGAGGGGACAGTCTCGAACCAGCGCACTCATGGCTTTAACCGCTGGGAAAGACCATGCACATTCCTGGTTGGGCCATCACAGCCAATGCAACTCTGTATCTTTTATCAAATATAAAGTCAGTTGCTCACGTGTGTAATGGTCATCAGCGGTCTAAAAACTCTATACTACAACCATGGACTCTCCCGACGTTCTCAGTATACTGCGCCAGGCAATCAAATCCAAATTTGATATTACTTTTTCAAACTCTGAGCAACAATGTCCCTCTCTATCAGCTGCTACTCATCTTGTCCTCCCCTCAGGCCCTATACTTAAGTCCGCAGAGACGCGCTATGCCAAAGCTGGGACTACAGCATCGTCGCCCCAGGATTTCTATACTGCAGAGGCTCTTTACCTTGCTTGGAGTCTACGCGACGCAGCAGTTGCAGATTATATGAAACAGACTCGAGAGAATGGCCTCACCACAGGCTATGTCAGCATCACCGAGCGGAAGACTGTAGTAGACTGGTTAGAAGGGCGGATACCTGACCATGATCGCATCAGACCTGTACAAGGTGAACGAAGTCACAACATCTCCAAATGGTACTTATGTATGGTTAGTGGAGTCTACAACTCCACCCGGTTCACCGCCCCGAAGCCTTCGTGCATTTCCATCTACGACCCAAAAGTCAGCAGCGGCTGAGGTCGCAACATCGACACCGGCGAAACGACGGTATGCACCGGATACACATGACGCCGACGTTGTTAAGAAGATTCGGCTTGCCGAACTTGAGCTGAGAGATCGGAATACGGTTCTGCGAGGTAGCAAACCAAACGTATGCCTCTTCTTGGTTTTCTCCTCGTCCTTCTTTGACACATGCTTAGAACTTCTCCGCTGTTCGCACCTCTTATGCTGACAAGCTCAAGAAGCTAAGGGAGGCTTCGCGATCCGGTGTTCCTCAGCCAACCACTACACCAGGTAGGTTTCTTCGTCCCCAGCTGCAATAACTTACCATTCTTGGTTTCAGATCCCAAGCTCCTGGCAAAGAAGGCTCGTGAGTTGTTATTCTGCGACATGTCTGCGTTTCGCTGAGATTTCTATAGGCAACTTCCAACCTATCATCATCATCTCCTCGTCTCCCACAGCCCTCGTCACCATGTACAATGTCAAACGTTTTCTACAAGAAGCAACGTATGGTCTTATCACTCGGTTGCTCCTCCCGTCATACTGACACTTCTTCAGGTTTGAATCCACCCAAGAGGCTCGTTCGAGAGCAACAGCAGAAGGCAATACTCGTCCTGAAGATCTCATTGCTATCTATCGGCGTCGGACGAACATTGATTCTAGTGGCAAGGAGACTGAGATACAAGCCAAGTACTTTGTCGTCGATAGCGTTGAAGCACTGTCCAAGTTTGGGGCGGACGCTTGGGATCGTGTTGTTTGTGTCATGACGACTGGACAAGCATGGCAATTCAGGCCTTATAAATGGAGTGAACCGAGGCAGCTCTTCCACCACGGTATCACACCTTGCCGCCCTTTGAGTTTTGGATTGGACTTATGAATGTTCATAGTGAAAGGAATCTACGTCACTTGGACGAATGACCCTCCCAACCTAAAGATTAAGGACTGGAACGTGACAGAGCTCAAGGTACAGAACTTGGTCTGTAATCTACGCAGAGGCTTATCTCATAACTTTTAGATTGACCCTCACCGACGGCATGTCGACAAAGCTGTAGTAGCCCAGTTTTGGAAAACACTTGACGCCTGGATTGTGGCCAACAAACCATGGCTGATGAGAGCGTAGCAGTTGATGGCATCACTGAATTCAATGCCCGACGTATACTCATTCAAAGTTTTTTTTTTTCCTGTCATCGCATCCAAGTCAATTACAATCGTCGCCGCTTTCTCTTTTTCTACGGTTGGTTGTGCCAAAGGATGCTGAAAGCGATCGAAAAAGGTCATCTTAGTGCTCAATCTTTGTGGATGTCGGTCTCTAAAAGTGCTTTGACGTGGAGACCAGAGCCGGTAGCCCATACACCTGTATCTCGTCTCTAAATATACCCGATTTTTCTCAGACATCTGTGTCAGGATATAAAGTCTCTTTTCTGTCCAACACGTTGCATCTTACCTCCACTATCTACCCTTTTCTTGTTTATTCATTATCAAGCATGACGACCCTGCCCAGTCATGCTAACGATGAAAAACGCCACATGTTCATGGACTCTGAAGTCAAAGATGTCACCGTTATCGAGCCAGACTTTCCAATGGTACGCATATAGTCGCCTTTGCTGGACATCAATCAAGCTTTGTATATGCCTGCATAGAATCCTTTACGCATCGCCGAGATGGCAATTGAGATTCAACTCGAGAAATTACGCGTTGTGGAAGCCATGAACGCGCGGGATTTGCTTGTGCAGAAGCTTTCCGATGCCTATACTTCGGTTCGCGAAAAGACAGAACTTATCGACCGGTTACAGCAGGCTCTCAATACGGCCACGAACACAAGCCATACTACCTACTCTGCTACTGATCCTCAGAGCTGGGGTCAGGCCCCGGAGATGCTCCAAACACAGGCTACGGATTTGGAAGGGCTGATTCAGGACCTTTCAATTGGGTCCAGGAACACCATGGGGCCGCCGCCCAAATATGAGGAAGAGGATGGAAAAGTCGGTGATGACATTTCCTTCTGTACGCATATACTCACTACCTGGGCTAGTCTACTGTTATTCCCAATGCACAGACTATTTCAGCTTCAACGTCTCCACTTGCTATCAGTACCCCGACGTTACCAGGACCTCCGCACAAGGAGAGGGTGAGTGGTTTCTTGTGCGGCTGGTCGACGCATGCCTGAAACCACCCAGTCCGTACAGACCATGGTATCTGAAGAACCAGCCGACATGGTCAACGCACGTTTCGCTATACTCGCTTCTATCCCGTTGCCGGACAATCCACCTGATGATACTCTCAAACCTATCGTTCTCCCGCCTATCTGCACTTTACATGAATTCCTAGGTTCGACTTCAGGGGTACGACGGACTTTGCGAGATCTAGACATCTACTCACTCCACCTCAGACGCTTCGCAACTTGTATGTCTATTACAGAGAAATAGGTAGCCTGTTAACGAACCTCTCAGGCTTGGTAATTATCGCGTCCTTCAGAGCTTGACGACAAAGTGGTGTCCGAGTCGCGAAGAACACGGTTATTTCTACAGCCCCATCTTTAAATGTAGCACAAATCCCCGGGTAACGACTGCACATAGATGGCAACAAGTAGACGTTACCGCTCGGATGAGACAACCGACAGGTATGCTTGCCAATTTGAACAAGCCCTCGTTGATTTGTGCGGGCAGAGTGTTTTTACAATCGTGAAGGGCTGTGGTACTATGCTGGCTCGTATCAGGCTTTTCAATTGGAAGACTTGACGCTCAAAGAATGGGCAGAACTGCCCACTGAGGTATGGAACTGGTACGAGGCCAGTCTTTGCACTGATTTTGATCGTCAGACTGCCAATCACCTCGTCAAAGAGACCATCTCAGCCAGGAAGAATGTTTCACCCCAGAACGTCTATGAGGTCAATCAGTTGTATAACGCCGGTGCTCTCAGAATTGCCTGTGTTGGTCTTCAGTGCGTGGGATTCAACCAAGAGGTATACAAATCCGTTCTTGAACATGCGGGGAAATTCTCGCAAGCCAAGTGGAACTCGATCAACGGCGGAATGAATCCGGCGACTGGTGCTACGAGTAATATCCCAGGAAAACCTAGCAATCTTGTTTCAAGGCCGGTCTCTCCTACATTCTTGGGCACGACCAATACTGGTTTTGGTACTGTTGCGGCGGGCGTTGGTCTTGGGAATGGAACGACGTGGAACTCTACTGCAGCACTGCTAGCTCAAGGCAACCACCAGGGAATACTTGGGCCTCCAGAGAATGTCCAGGGTAATGAGAATGGATACCGAATGGGGGTCAAGAAGTAATGCAAGATTATGTAGAGAAATTGTATGGTAGAAACGACGCTATTTATTTTTTGGCCCGCTTCTTGCCAGTGGCCCGTCTTGTCTCGCCTGGGGAGACCACAAGTGAGCGATAGTTGAAGAGATATAAATAGAATCAACAAACCTTCTTTCTGTTTCTTTGGGGGGCCCTTGCCTCTCTTCCTCCTGTACTCGATGTCCTCGAGACGTGTCTGCTCGTCGTCATCGACGAGTTCGAGGTCTGGAAACATGCGGATGGCTTTTGGGATGTCGAGTTTGGGGGGATAATAGGCAAGCATGGAGGGGCCTCTGACACGCCTGCGGAGATATTTTGCGCCTGTGCGGATAGACGTCGGGTTGAATGCTGTCTGGAATATCTGCGCCCGAGTCTGCAGGAGGGAGAAGAGCGCCATGCAAACACGACCATACAATCATTGGAAAAAAAAAAGAATGGTTGATGGCTGATGCACCAGGCCATGCTGCGAGCAGCGTCTGTGCGGACGCGTTCAGGACTACGGCCAGGACTATCAGGACTGCAGCCAGCACTTGTACGTCTGCGCAGTACAAAGTCACAAAAACGCAAGCCTCTCCAAAAGAGATACGGACTACAGTCAGGACAACAGCCAGGACTACAATTAGACCTACATTCGCCGCAATCAGGGCATGTACGGCTACGCGGTTCAAAAAGTCCCAAGTTTTTTAAAACGAGATACACAAATCTGTCCAGCCCCTCCCGCTCCCCGTTTCTCCTCCCAGACCAGACCCAGGTCGAGGGTGCTCCTCCTGCCTTTCTCTCCCTCGACCAGTGTCATGCCTATTTCCAGTCCGAGGTCCGGTCCTGGAGCACAAATGACCGCACCATGAGGCGTTTTGCTAGATTTGGCTACGACGCGTCTGCCATCCGCCCTTTCCTGGATGTCTTCGTCAGCGCCGTACAATCAGATTTCTTTGCCTCTCCAGAAAAATTCGCAAAATACCAGCTCACCCGGTTCACCTCGTGCGGTGCAGCTCATGCTGGCGGTCTCCACCATGCCGCTTCGAGACCCCATCTCCGCCTCCTTGACGCTGAAATCACGTTTTCGAACATCTTCTTTTCCTGGATAGCCAACCCCCATGATTCTGCTCCTCTGCTTGAAGAAGCTGTCGCTGACGGTCGGGCCAGCAGTCACACCCTGGATGCCTTGAGGCATTTGGCTATTGTTTCTGAGAGAAGGCCCTCGGAGCATTTTACTTGGGCCAGAAAGTCCAAGAGGAATTTTATCATGCATGTCGGACCCACTAACAGCGGTAAGACTCACCACGCCCTCAGGGCGCTTGCTGCTGCGAGGAGTGGCGTCTACGCTGGCCCACTCCGTTTGCTGGCCTATGAGATCTGGGAGAGGCTGAATCTGGGCCAGATCATTCCCTTGGGTGTCGATGTTCCTCCCCCCTTCTCTACTCCCCCGCCTTCCAAGTCGAATCCTAATTCCATCACCGACAAACTGATCGCTCCCCAGGCGAAAATCAACTCGAATCCGGCCTATGCGCGTCCCACCAACATGATCACCGGCGAAGAACGAAAAATTGTGGATGACGACGCTTCGCTTCAGACGTGCACCATTGAAATGTTATCTTACCGTCACCAGTACGACGTTGGCGTCATCGACGAAATTCAGATGATCGGTGATCCTGAGCGCGGTTTCGCATGGACAGATGCCGTCTTGGGATTGTGCGCAAAGGAAATCCACTTGTGTGGTGAAGAATCCGCCCTACCCGTCATCCGTCAACTCCTCCAAGAAACCGGAGACAAATTGACGGTGAAGAGGTACGAGAGGCTTACGCCGCTTTCGGTAGAGAAGCACAGTCTCGATGGCGATTTGTCTAAAGTCGTCAAGGGCGATTGTGTGGTTGCGTTTGCGAGGTCGAGGATATTTGAGATCAAGCGGCAGATTGAGGCGACGAGTGGGTTGAGGTGTGCCGTCGTTTATGGAAAATTGCCCCCCGAGATTAGGAGTGAGCAAGCTGCCTTGTTTAATGATCCTACTTCTGGGTTCGATGTCATTATTGGGAGTGATGCTATCGGTATGGGGTTGAATCTGTACGTGGATTTCTTTCTTTGTTTTTTCTACCTATGTATATACGTTGACTTTATTGCTGCATTTTCTTTTTAGAAAAATCCGACGTATGATATTCGACTCGATCTGCAAACCGAGTCCAGAGCGCATTAAAAGACCGCTCACCGTTTCTCAAATCAAACAAATCGCAGGTCGAGCAGGCCGTTACGGCCATTCGCTCACAGGCGAAAAACCAGGAGGCTTCGTGACGACGTTGAATCCGGAGGATCTACCAGCGGTACAAGAAGCCCTTTCGCTTGCTTCTACGCCTACGTTGACGCATGCCTATATCGGACCTACTTTTGAGTCCTTGGCTGTGATCGCGCCTGCTCTTTCTCATTCCTCTTCTGACAAACTCGTCGACCTCGAAACCGCGCAAATGGCCCACGTCTACACGACTCTCCCGCCTTCCTCGGTCTACAAACACTGCTACAGGGCTCGGTTGTCCGATATATGTACGTGGGTCGAAGCCCAATCGCAGGGCCAGTTTACGTGGGAGGATAAGTTGAAGTTGATGTTTACGCCTATTCCGTGGAGGGATGGGATGGGTCTCCGGGCGGCGGAGGAGATGGCGGCGTTGCAGAGGGAGGAGATGTGTGTTTTGATTGAGAAAATGAGGACTGTTGTTGGGAATGGAAAGAAGAAGGGGTTACTCGGGGCGTTGGAGGCGATGGAACTGAAGATTTCTGAGACTGAGAGGATGAGGAAAAGGGAGAGGGAGGAGAAAGACAGGGAGGAGGAAGACAGGGAGATAAGAATAGACCTGTTAGAGAAACATCTCTCCCTATATCTGCCGTCATCAGAAAGTCGCCCCTCGCCATCATCAGAAAGTCCCTCGCCATCATCAGAAAGTCCCTCGTCATCTCTGTCGTCATCGGAAAACGCCCCGTCCCCGTCTCCGTCCTCGTCATTAGATTTTTCAACTGCCCAGTCATCTACGACGCACATCAGACAAGAACTCCTTGAACAACTCGAAGCACTTCATAAAATTCTTGTTATGTATATGTGGTCGCATTTCAAGAACAGCGTGGTGTATCCTGATAGGGATATTGCTGAGAGTTTGAAGAGTCGGGTCGAGGTCGCTTTGGATTGGGGGTTGAGAGAGGTTGGGAGGGATGCGGTGCGTATCAAGCAGCCTAGGCAGAAGGGAGATAGGAGACGGCTGGAAGAGGAGGTGGATGGTTTTACCACGTTTGAAGAGGAGGAGGAGGTGCAGGAGGTGCAGAAGAACCGGAAGGGGAAGAAGGAGAGGCGAGTGAAAAGAAGGGAAAGCAGGCGAAAGAGTGAAAAGGCGGCTACGTTTTCTCGTGATGGATCTCGTTTGGCGGAAGATTATCAAGGTGGATTCAAGTCGTTTGAGAATCCGAGATCGCTGTCGTTGCCGCCGGCGTTTTCCGCACTGGAAACATATCAATCTCCATTAGGTGGCATTGGATCATCATCGACATCGTCGACGTCAGTGTCTTCTCCATATTATCCTCCACCTGCTCCAGTAGGGTCAACGACGATGAGGTCGAGTGGTGTTGCGAGTGCTATTATGAATATGAGGAATTTGAATAATGGGAATGTTGTGCAGTCGGCGGGATGGAAGCAAGCACCTGATTTGACGGCGTTGTTGAAGATGTATGTGGACAGTCCGAGTTTGAGAGCGGGTGGTAGTGGGAGTGATGGTGGTGGTAATGGTGGTGGAAGTGGTGGTGATGATGTGAGGAAGTGAAAAAAAAAGTTCTTATTCTCCCCCCTCCTGAATTTTGGATTTAGAGTAGTTTGATTTTTTTAGAGACACCACTTGTTTGTGTTTAATTTCTTATTTATATCAAGGAGTAGAGTGAATGAGAAAAAAAGCTGTGCTTGCGTGTTGAGAATGAGGTATGATGATTTTATCATTAAATGTTT
>Ga0153976_1000039_pt1 | contig 35213 bp, 45 predicted proteins | sample TSGA060MetaG_FD_104717 | JGI IMG/M metagenome (GOLD analysis project Ga0153976, IMG submission 104717) | Attine ant fungus gardens microbial communities from Georgia, USA - TSGA060 MetaG | ecosystem: Host-associated > Fungi > Mycelium > Unclassified | place: USA: Georgia, Yuchi Wildlife... | reverse complement strand
TGCCCCTGCCTCTACTCTTTCCCCTGCCCCTCAATGTAATTTTTTCATATAGGCCACAGCTCAGTTGGTAGCCTATATGAAAAAATTACATTGAGGGGCAGGGGAAAGAGTAGAGGCAGGGGCAGGGGCAGGGGCAGAGGTAGGGGTATAAGCAAAAGAACTGCCATGAAGCAAGAAAACACTGATAAAGACTTGGCTGAAATGGAGCCAGAGGGACCAGAATCTGCGCCCATTGATTAAAGAGAAGACTTGTTGTTCGTGTCTATTGAACCGATGAAAGGAGAGGACGAAGAAAAGAGAGGGAACAAAACTATTTCAGAGGACTAATTAAAATACACGATTGATATAATCCAGTCATCGACCACTGACTTTCCAGCGTTTCCTCGGATGTAACCCCGTCTCCCAGTTGACGATATGACCCAACAATTCTGCATCCTCTTGCGCTGTGCTATCCTCTGTAGCCAACAATAGATTCTTGAGTGATTCTTGAACCAAGCTCGCTGTTTTGAGTTTTTTCTCGAGGGAAGGTAAAGCGGCTTTTTTCGGTGGAGAAGCCTGGATATATCGAGAAATTCAAGAAAGCAAAAAAAAAGAGGAGACAAAGGATACACGTACAGGCGTCTGAAGGTAGGTGTGTTTTGGAGGGAGTTGGGGGAAGTAAGGGGGTAGACCGCGCAGGGTGGTTGGGATGAGGGGAGGGCCAGATTCATCGTCGGATGCTAAAAGTTCGGGCGATGATGAGCGAGAAGCAGAAAACGTGAGTTTGGTTGGGGAGAGTCTGTATTCTTTTGTTCAGAGCAGTTTGTGAGTTCAAAGGAATACTTGTGTGTTGGGAGACGACGTACGGTGCTTGAGACGGTGTTTCTTTGGAGTGGACAGAGAAGTGGGAGTGCCCTTGTTGGAAGGTTCAGGTTCAGGTTCAGGGTTGGAGAGGGAAGAGGTTGAGGAAACGAGAGCGGAGGAAGGGGGAGGGTGAGATGCTTGTTTCTTTGCGTGCAGGTAGAGTTCTTTTGGCTCGATACCGAAATCGTTCAGAGTTTGGAGGAGATCTGGCGTGATGACGCCTGCTCGATTCGCAAGATTGGCGTATTCGTGCGCGCGTCCGAATAACTGTTGGATATCTAACCCCAAGTCAAAAAGGTTGCAAAAAAGAAAGAAAAGAACAACGCACAAGCAACGGTCTCAACTTCCAGCCTTTGTAAACTCTGTCCATCAGCACTCTGGAATCCGATATCTATCAAGCTGTTTTCGATCAACCTTCTCAAAGCCCGTTGAGCTATAGCAGGTGTGACGGCCGGTTCAGGTGGAGAAGGGGGTCTGGCAGGGGCAGGGTTCGTCTGTTTCAATTGCTGCTGCTGCTGCGGTGGTTGGAATCCGTCGCTTCGGCCTAATCCTGCTGGAAGAGGAGCAGGATACGGATTGTAATACGAGGTGGTGGGTTGACTGGCGATCGGGATTGTCAGCGGGACATTGGGGTAGTGGTTCTGGTAGAGAGCAGAGATTTGGTGGACTAGGACAGAGGCATTTTCTGCTGTGGTAGGAGTGTAGGCTGTGTATTGGACTGGAGGGCCGGACATGGTTCAAGGGAAGGAGAGGATTGATGGCAGGTGTGATTATTTCTCATACCCCGTGTTTATGGAGCATCCCTTATCGACCCAAGCGCCTTTTCAGACCGAACACTTCAGACGGTCGAGGCCGACCATCGTGGGCCCTGAAGAACCTTCAACACCGTTTCCGATTAAACTTGCTGGACCGGTGCAAAAAGGATTTGGAAGAGGTGGAAAAGACCTGGGGTGCCCTACTGGTATGCTACGGCTGTCCTTCTTCGTCTGTCGGTCCTGAAAAGACTTGTATCAGCCAACTTGCCGGATGATGCGATAGAGGACATGATGGCTGTTGCAAAGACGGGAGTGTACTATGGGTATGCTCAGGTGGTACCACCTGCGGAAGAGGCAGTGGGATTTGGGGAGGAGGAGCTAGGTGTGTTACCGATGGTGATGAGTGTGGGGCACAACCCATTCTATGGTAACGACAAGTTGACTGCAGTACGTATATAATGGTTCAACATATGTCGCTCATCAAGAAGACACTAGGAAATTCACATCATGCATTCGTTCAACAAAGATTTTTATGGATATGAGATGCGTGCTACTGTTCTTGGCTACATCCGCCCCGAGCTGAATTATACCTCGAGAGGTAAGCGGCCGTGCACGACTCGGAAATGACTTTTAGTGAAGAAAAGAGTGCAGAGGGGTTGATAAACGACATCGACACTGACAAACGGGTGGCCCTGCGGAGCCTGGAACGACCAGGGTACCAGCGATATGCAAAAGATAGTCACTTCAACAAGCCCGGGGAATAGATTATAGACGTCTTGTTTTCTTTGCGCGTGTACCCCCGATTTTAATGGGTGTGCGGTCGATGACCTGTTTGATGGTGTCTCGTATGTTATCACCGTCAGGAGCCATAAGAGCAGTCTTGATTGCCTCTCTTCCTGGGCCAAAACCGCGGAAGTAGACATGAACTCTGATTTCATCGGGTCGGGCGGCCTTGGCCTCCTCGATGAGCTTGAAGATGCGGATAGCGCACTGGTGGGCGGCCTCAAAGGTTGCTCGTTGAGCCTTTTTGTAGCCGACGGAGCCGCCAGAGAACCAAACCACGACATTTGAGGTGGGTGGTTCGAAAGGGTCAGTTGGACTGTAGGTGAGGGAGGAGAGAGTGGTGGTCGTGTTGTTGCGACTGGTAATACAGTCAAAACGGTGAGACGGACGGACGGCGAGTCTGAGGGCTAAGCCGCCAGATGCTGAGTATTTTTTGATCAAAGGATTGCTGTCTGGCGATTTGTAGACTATTGGGCCTACTACGACAGGAGGACCACCCTTGGCTGGAACGCCCTGGACTGGAACGCCCTGGATTGGACCACGAGTGACGGGGTTAATGGGGTTTTTATTTTTGCTCGTTCCAGAGGAGAGCATGAGGTCCTGGAGAGTGCCGAGCTGCATGCGACGGACGCTGGGCACATTGCCGGCGATGGGGACGACGGCGACGACGGCGCGTCTGCACAACATGACACGCTGTGACACATCTGTGACAGGAGAGGTCAAGAAATACCACCATGAGCGGTGTATGTACTTTTATCGATCCATTTTCCAGCTCACAAATCCTCTCCAGCTCGTCTACAAAACTCTTTTCAAGCGCAACAGTCAGCCTCTCTCTCACCCTCCCCTTGCCCTCGCTGATCGTCACCAGGTGTTTTCGTTGGCACCATCTTTGCGAGTGCATTTTTCTTTGGCATCGGCTTCGACCTGGGCGTGACTACGTTCTGGGAACGGTGGAACAAGGGCGTACGTGTCTTTCTTTCCTTTTTTGTTTTTTTCTCATATGCCGTAGAAATTATGGCAGGATATCCGCCACAAATACGCCGAGTAGAGACCGTTGTGTAGATAGACAAACCAAAACAAAGTGACAGTGGTGTGACAGCTGAGTGTGATTCAAGACTACCATGGAGGTCGACTCCAAGCCCGACGCCAAGGTCGTCGTCGTCAACAACCTCACCCGCAACGTCCTCGAGAGCCATCTCCTCACCGTCTTTGGCTTCTACGGAAACGTTCTCAAGATAGACGTTCCCCTCTTTGGAAAATGTTTGTAGTTCTCTTCCTTCTTTCTCTCAACTCACCCCTTGGACAGCCGGCCAGAACAGAGGAAAGGCCGCTCTCGAATATGCAGACTCCGTCTCCGCCCACCGTGCCCTCGAACATATGGATGGCGGCCAACTCGACGGTGCAGTCCTCAAAGTCGAACTCTCTGACCTCCCCGTCCGTTCTCGCTCCCGTTCTCGCTCCCCACTTCCCCACAGCTACAAAAACCCACGTTCTCGCCGTGCACCACCACCACACCAGTCTGCCGGCGGTCGCTTCAAAAACGGTCGTGGAGCCGCGCGTTCATACTCTCGTTCTCTTTCTCGTTCCCATAGTCCCATGTCCGTGTCTAGGTCGCCCAGGTTCCTTTCGAGATCCAGAAGCCGTTCAAGGTCGCCTCCAGCAAGACGTCGTGGCGGTGGAGACTTTGGTGGTGGGAGAGGAAAAGACTCCTATCAAGGCGGACGTAGTGCTTGGGGAAGACGAGGTCCGCCGCCTCGTGACCGCCGTTCTAGGTCGCGTTCCCCTCCTCTTCGTCGTGGTGCAGGAGGCGGCTATCCTCCTCGCCGCAGATCGCCAAGTTACACTCGCGGCGGATATGGAGGTGCCGATAGGGACTACAATCGCAGAGACAGAGGCCGGTATGACGGCCCTCCCTACAGAGGAGGAAGAGGTGGTCGTAGGGGTGGTCCACGCGGGCGACCAATGTCGCGTTCGTACTCCCCGCGCTCTAGGTCTAGGTCTATGAGGAGCCGTTCCGCGAGTTATTCTGTCCGCTCTAGCCGATCTAGGACGAGGTCCATGAGTCGCTCGAGGTCTCCGATGTCTAGATCCCTTACTCCTCGCTCGAGATCCAGGTCACCGAAGAGTAGGAGCCGTACGAGGTCTATGAGGAGTGCGTCGAGCGACTCGTACTACAGGAGCCGGTCTAGGAGTGCCAGTCGAGACGATATCAGGGACAGCAGGTCTCGCTCTCCGGGTAAGGATGCTTAAGATAAAATGTTTGTTTTCCAAGTATTTTTTTTTTGAAATGAAATATTGTGCTGGTGTGACGCTGTGACTGGTGAAGGCTTTTTGAGTGTTAGCCATATGTCTCTCAGTCGGTCTCCTCGTCTATTCCGCTTTTTTGCTACGACCTCGTCATGTACGAGCTCACAACTCTCGACAACGCCCTCTCCACCACGCCGCAAAGGCCGCATTCCTCCTTCCGATCCCACCACCCAATCCCTTCTACCCCCTGAAAAACAACGCGCCCTCATCCGTCTCTACCACCTCTGCGAAGACGTGATCACACCAGAAACCCTCGAACAGCGTATTCTCGACGCTTTTGCGAATCCAAGATCATTCGCCGAAGACACCTCACAGTCGTCGCTGGATAATGTGTTGAAGCGACAGCGTAATGCTACGAAGATGTCGTTGTGGAATATGGATATGGAACCCCCTGTGGCTGCTTCTGAAGAGGGTATGAAACAGTCGACGTGGAGTTCGGCGATGTCGCGGAGGGAGATTCTGGTTGTGGATGCGCTTTGTGGAACGGAGACGATCAAACGGACGTCGCCTGGTTATGGGACGTTGATGGATTCGAGGAGGAAGAAAGTGAAAGATGAGTTGCGTGATGGAGTTTGCTAGATGCATTTGAATCCGAGGCTATTACCTTGTGTTTCGGTTCTCAGATTTTTTGTTCTATTGGTAGCACACAATGACTTTATGAGTTGTTCTAAAAGGATCCCTTGATTCTAGATACTGCCCATGGACTACCTGCTTCGTAAAAATTCATTGGATAAACACCGCTCTCCGAATCCTCTACCTTTGATTCCAACCAACTTGGGGTAGCACCCACTGCAACAGCCGTCTCATATGGACTCAACAGAGGTCGATCAAAGGCATAGCCCCAGTCGATTGAAAGGCGTGGACACGACGTTTGTATGAACGTCGAGATGTGAGGGTTGAACAACGTGAGCTTGGCGGGGGAAAGTTCTGAGAGAAGGATGAGCACATAAGGAATAGCTGTTGTGGACGCTTCGAGCTGTCTTGTGATTGCCTAGAGAGAAATTGACTTTAATCCCAGAAGTGTAGATATGGGAGGCGTGCCTGCATCTGGTTTACATTGCCCTGACGGCCCAATGTTCCCAACGTGACACCCCAATAGGGAGGCGACTTCAAATCTTTGGACAGGTCCTGACCCCGATAGGCTTCTATACTTTGCCTGGCGGCTCGGATCGCTTGGTCACGGCTCGTTTGCATCTCTTGGTGATTGTATTGTTCTCTCGTGAGCTTCTTGGAGTAGGGATCGTAACGGAAGGCTGGGACTTGAGGATTTGCGATCATGATTGATTCGAGGTGAAAACGACCGTCGCCAAGATATCTAGAATAATGTATAAGAGGGGGAAAGAGAAGAAATGGAAAGCACTGACATCAGTGCGTCTACGTCCTTCAAGAAGGGAGCAGTACAGCCGAGAATTTCTCCTGGGGACAAAGGTTTCGAGCGCGGTATCGTGGCTTCATAGGCTCCTGTCCAGAACTTGGTTCGATTTTGTGAATCGCTGTCCCCTGTGATGTTACCTATGAGACCCGGTGAGTGTGTATATTCGATGGAAAGATCTTCTTTCAATTTTTGCAGTGCTGCGACGAATTGGATTGTGGATACAAGAGCAAGCCGCGTTGGCTCCTCAGTGACTTGATGCAGATCGTCGTCTCTTGAGGGGCCTTGTATTCGCAGCTGGGCCATCCCCGAAGCGATCTGTGTTCCAGCAGGTATGCGATTCAACTCTTCCTCGGCATCTGACAAGCGTTCCCTGAAAGACTGTCTGTTGCTCGGAAAATTCAGTCTGATGGACTGATGCAGATGAGCAGAGTCGATGCCGATCTCGACAAAAACGTAGAGCGTCTTGATAGTGGTCTGGTCAACGGGCACTTGCGCTGCGTCAGGGAAAGGGGAAGATGAAAGTGGTAGAACTCACCCAAGCAACTATGACCGTAGTGAACCATCATATCACAGCCGAGAGCAACAGCTGTGTAGTCGTCTATACAACATGCACCGTATGTGACATCTCCCATGATGACTGTCAAAGCACTGGTGAACCTACCCAAAAAGCTATTCAATACGCTGTTTGTGCTGGTCGACAAGTCGCAGCGCACCGCTCGATGATGTCTGCAATAGTACATGCAAACATCTGTAAGCCCTCCGGCATCTGGAGTGCGACCATCGTCGCATTGTTCTTACGAACGTGATGGATGGTCTTGTGAATCTCGAAGGAGTAGTTGGATGGGAGTTGTTGAATAGCCGTGTTGAGCTGTTTATCGTTGAGGATTTCTGGGGGGATGTTGTGGGTGACGACGGGGAGTACGCCAGGCTTTGAGGGTCGGGCGGATTTGCTGCCTACAAACCGTTTTTTTGGATTTGTTGCATTTGAAGATGACATTGTAATCAAAGTACATAACGATCAAAGTCAGTTTACTATTAATCCACGTGGTTGCATCGTTTATGGACTATCACTCCAAGTTCTCCAGTCAACAATATGGGAGGCTTGGGCCAATGTGCTATGCGCTCGTCCTGCGGCTCCAAGGCATTCAAGTCATTGCCTTGCCCGTATGACGGTCCACCTGTGGAGGTCTGTCGTAGCCTCCTTCTTTTACCCCTTCTCATCTACCTCTATAGCCCGAGAACGACAACGCTCGGAGCTTGTTAACACAAGTCTGTGGTGCCGAGTTTTCCACAGGGCCTGTGTGCTGTACCACCGACCAAGTCGAGACGCTCAAGACCAATTTTGCCCAAGTTGAAGCCTTCCTGGCGTCCTGTCCTGCCTGCAGGAACAACTTCAGATCTTTCTTTTGCTCCTTCACATGCTCTCCTCATCAAGGCGAGTTCGTCAACATTACGGCTACTCAGGAGACTTCAAGTGGACAGTCAGCCGTCAAGTCAGCCGATTTCTTTGTCACGGATAATTTTGGTTCCGGATTTTTCAACAGTTGCAGAGATGTACAGTTTGGCGTCACAAATGGCTACGCTATGGATTTCATTGGAGGAGGTGCAAAGGACTATCATGCCTTTCTCAAATTCCTTGGCGACGAGAAGCCTTTAGGGAGTCCCTTTCAGATCGACTTCCCAGTCGAAACGCCGTCAGGCGTTTCTCCCTTGGATCCTCCACCTCGAAATTGCTACGACAATGAGCTCACAAGCCGTTGTACTTGCATAGACTGTCCCGACATTTGCCCCACTTTGCTACCCGTACCTCCTCCATATACGGAACCAACATGTACTGTTGGTTCAGTCACCTGCTTGTCATTCGTCCTTACCATTACCTATACGTTGGCTGTTGTAGGTTTCCTCACGGGTTATGCCACGTCTTCCCTTCGCCGTCTCCACCGAGAGAAAATCTGTGAGCGTGTTGCACTTTCAGAAGAGGCATCATCACCTAGGATCCGTTCGCCGGGACTCGCAGGTGCCCGATCACTCTCGCAGTTCATCGACGAAGACTCACTTGGCGCGCAGTCTGTCTTGGGTCGTGGAGCTTTGCTTTTGGATCCAATTGAGACCGCTCAGCCTCGCCGAAATCGACTCAACAACGTCATTCGCAAAGGATTCTATCATCTAGGTTTCTTTTCTGCCAACCACCCATGGCTCATTTTTTCTATAGTATTTTTGATTATTGGCCTGCTGAATATCGGTTGGAAGAATTTTACTGTTGAAACGGATCCTGTTCGGTTATGGGTGGCGCCCGATTCGGAGAGTAAACTGCAGAAGGAATATTTTGACATCCATTTCGGGCCATTTTATCGCACTGAGCAGATCTTTGTGACTGCGGCAGTGGGGGCCGGCCCAGACGGTGTCTCCAAGTCCAACGTGTCTACAGCGATTAGTTCTAGGGGGAGAGGCCCAGTCTTGGACTGGAAACGTCTCGAATATTGGTTTGACGTTGAAAAGGACATTCGAAGCTTGGTTTCCCCGAATGGCTTCACCCTCGACGATGTCTGTTTCAAGCCTGCGGGTCCACGCGGTGCATGTGTAGTCCAATCCGTTGCGGCTTGGTATGGGAACGAGTTGACGGATTATGACCCAGAAACCTGGGCTGATCACCTGGATGAATGTGCCTCGAGTCCGGTTGATTGTCTGCCCGACTTTGAACAGCCACTAGAACCGCAGTTTGTGTTGGGAGGTGTTCCGACTGACGAGAAAGGGTATAAGCAGTACTCGAAGGCGGAAGCGTTGGTCATAACGTATGTGGTTTCCGATTCGCTTGACCCTCACAAGCAAGAGATCGTCGTGGACTGGGAAACAGCGTTACGCAAATATCTGACCGGCTTGAGCCAGCGCTCAGAAGCAGAAGCAGGGTTGTCTGTGGCCTTCTCTACCGGTGTATCCCTCGAGGAAGAACTCAACAAGAGCACGAACACAGATGTTCGTATTGTTGTTTTGTCGTACTTGGCCATGTTCCTCTACGTCTCCCTCATGCTTGGGAGTGGATCGCCCACCAAGGATGAAGACAGTGTCATGTTTGCCATAACTCAATGGATCTATAATCTTCCTAAACTTCTCAAGTGCTCTAGTCGAGAATCTACGCTTTCTGCCGATTATCGTGATGTACCAACTCTTCTCCCTCGATTTCCTCGTACACTTTTCGTGAATACGAAAATTATTCTCGGATTATTTGGCATATGTTTGGTTCTGCTCTCTATCTCGACTGCTGTCGGATTTTTCTCTCTTCTCGGTGTCAGAGTAACTTTGATCATCGCCGAAGTCATTCCTTTCCTCGTTCTCGCTGTTGGAGTTGATAATGTCTTCATCCTTGTTCACGAACTGGACCGTCAGAATACTCTGCATGGACCTAATGCGGCTCCGGTACTCCAAGGAAGTTATGGTCCTATGTCTCCTACGAGCTCTCATCGCTCACCTTTTGAATCTCGACATCTTGATGTTGATGATACCTCCTTGCCATTGTATCTTAGTGCTGAAGAACGTGTCGCTCGAACGTTGGCGAAGATGGGACCTTCTGTTCTGTTGAGTACGATCACGGAGATAATTGCTTTTGCGTTGGGAGCTCTGGTTCCTATGCCTGCCGTTCGAAATTTTGCGCTATACGCTGCGGGTAGCGTTTTTATCAATGCAACACTTCAAGTGACTGTGTTCATCAGCGCGTTATATTGGGACCTTAAGCGTGTTGAGGTGAGCAGGTCTTGCCAATTCATCTGTTTCTTAAGAAATTCATCATATTTTATCAGAGTAATCGCGTCGATTGCTTCCCTTGCTTTCAACTTTCGTCTCGAGTGGCTCTTCCGGAGGCAATCACTACTTCCAATGGTTTAGGTCGAATTGCACGCTTTGTCCATCGTCACTATGCGCCTTTCTTGATGAGCTCTGTTACAAAAGCTGGCGTCATGATGGTCTTCCTAGGAGGGTTTACGGCATCGATAGTTTCTATTCAGCACCTTAAACTTGGTTTGGGTTGGTTCTCTTGACCTTGGTGTTTGTGCTCCTGATCTGACTCGTCACATAGACCAGCGTCTTGCACTACCATCCGATTCTTACCTTGTTCCTTACTTTGACTCGGTTGATACCTACCTAGACGTTGGACCTCCTGTCTATTTTGTGGCCAAGGACGTTGATGTCACTAAACAGTTCAATCAACGGGCACTTTGCGGTCGTTTCACGACCTGTCTAGAGTCTTCCGTTGCGAATCGCCTCGAAGCTGAACGTAAAAGACCGGATACCTCGTTCATCAACCAGCCCACCGCATCCTGGATTGACAATTTTCTGGGATGGCTGAACCCCATTAATGATGAATGCTGTCGCGTCCATAAGAGGGATCCATCCACATTCTGTAGTGATCGTACCCCTGCACGACTCTGCAGACCATGCTACGAGGGCCACGATCCAGCTTGGAATATCACCATGGATGGTCTTCCTGAAGGCGAAGAGTTTACGCGTTATCTTAGGCAGTGGCTTGAATCGCCAACTACGGCTGAATGTCCACTCGCAGGCGGGACGTCGTTTGGTGAAGCACTTGCGTTTAGTTCTCGGGACTCTCAACTTGAAGCGTCCCATTTTCGTACCTTTCACTCGCCTTTGAAATCGCAAGACGATTTTATCAATGCCTTTGCGGCAGCTCATCGAATTGCAGACGAGATTTCTGAAGAAACGGGTGTGGAGGTGTTCCCGTACTCCTTATTCTATGTCTTTTTTGACCAATATGCGCATATCGTGAACATCACTCAAGAAGTCCTTGGACTAGGTCTTGCGTCTGTGCTCCTTATAACCGCTCTGCTCTTAGGTTCTTGGCGGACAGCGATCATTGTCACGGGCGTTGTTGCAATGACAGTGGTGAGCGTTATGGGTGTGATGCCTCTATGGGATATCAGCTTGAATGCGATTAGCTTGGTTAATCTCGTGATTTCGTTGGGCATTGCTGTCGAGTTCTGTGCCCATATTGCGAGGGCTTTTATGAATGTTTCGAGTTCGTCGTCAGTTGTTGGGAGTGGTTTGAGTGGACATTTTGGACAGCCCGAGGGGCAAAAGGAGAGGGATGAAAGAGTTCATGTTGCTCTTGTTGATGTTGGACCTTCGGTGCGCCTGCTTTGGTTTTACTGGCTTTGAAGATTGATTGATTGGTTTATAGGTGTTATCTGGGATTACGTTGACCAAGCTTATTGGGATGTCTGTTCTGGCGCTCACGCGTTCCAAGCTTCTTGAGGTAAAGCTGAGGTGTTTTGATTTCTTTAGGGGGCGTTGTGACTCAATGAGGTTGCATAGATCTACTACTTCCGTATGTGGCTAACGCTGATCGTCTCTGGTGCCCTTCATGGTCTTGTTCTTCTGCCTGTCGTCCTCAGTTTTGCAGGTGGACAGGGCTTTCCCCCTGGGACGGACGAGGAATGGATGGCTGTTGCCGTCCGAGGCGATTATGAGTATGCGTAAGTCCTCTCTCTCTCTAATCACGAAGCTCTCTCTTTATCCATGTTGACGTGTTTTTTGTTTGGTAAAGACCGTTTGTTGCGGATGATGATTCGGTTCATAGTTATTGATTAATCTTTTTGCATTCTTTTTTTGGTTTAGTTGATATGCATTTAGTTTAATTATGTCGCAACACTGGAGACCTCCATTGATTTTCATCTTCTACTCTCATATAATCGATTGAAACCTTATCTCACGAGCTGAACACTAGACTGGCTTTTTTTTTGCCTGCTAATGATGTTCCTTACCCCCATCAACATTGCATGACTCAATGACAAGCCCATCACCAAAAAGCAGTGTTATTTGGAGCGTGTATGGGTAAAGGTACCAAACTGTGCATTTGCATTGAATAGACGATTGAGACTGATGAACTACAGTGTAGTTCTTGAGATGAGTAGCAATGTGTCATGTTATGGACAGGTGTTTGAGTGATATATGACAGTATCCCCCCTTAGGGCTTCGAGGGCTCAGCCCTATGAGTAAAACTGAATAGCAAAGCAATTCAGTTGTGGCATCAGTGCTCCCTTCATCTGATTCTGGGTATAAGTACATCTCCAAGTTGATGGAACAAGGAAACAGAGAACCAGAGACATGCAGAAGAGACAGCCCATCCGGAGGCTGAAAAAAGCAGTTAATTTAAGAAATAATTCGAGAGGAGGAGAAAGAAAAACAACGGGTTGAGGAGGGAAAACGGGCTCAAGAGGAGGCAGATCGTCAGCGGATTGAGGAGGAAGAGAAGAGGAAGAGGGAGGAGGGAAAGAAATCTGAGCGGCAAGGGAAGCAGAGGGAGGAACTGGAGGAACTGGAGCGTGTAAAGATTCCACTGCCTGTGGAAAAGAAAGAGCGTAGAATAACAGAAAAGATGGGTGGGTCTAGCAAGAGGGTTCGCCAAGCAACAACATGACAAAACATTGGAGCAGATGGGCAGCTTATTAGGATAGGGATGAAGAGGGTGTGCAAGCGGTGTCTCCTCAACGGACAGGAGTGCCGTCCTCGTGGATTAACGTAAGTTGAGACCAGTCTGGAATTTCAATCTGACGTAGTTCCAAAGGAAATCATATTCATTTGTTGCCTGCAGCGAACTCAAGCAGCGATGCGTTCTGGCAATTGGAGTCGAGGGGCCGGAACACCAAAACGACGGCGAACCAGCGGACAAGACAGCAAACAGTCGAAAGCTGGTAGAAGATTCGGTTTCGCAGAAGACAACCAGGCAGCAGAAAGCGGAGGCACAGCAAGTAGAGACTGGACAGAGGGTCAGCAGTGGCCTTGAGGCGCTGTTGACGGGGATCGGAGAGGCACTTGGAAACATGATGGACGAAATGAGGCTGAAGCGATTTGGCAAAAGTCGCGGAACAGGTCCGGGAAGAACAGAGGACGGTCGCAAGGTATAAGAATCTTGTCATTTGTCTGATATGACGAAAACCAACTCTCCTCAAAGATACATCCAATGAGATCGGGGCACGTTTAGCTTCTAGTGAAATGATGTTCGTCAGGCGACGTTGGCGGTGCGTAGAAATCTTGTAATCGATGAATTTTTCCAACATGATCTGAAGTCACAAACTTGCTTTGATAAATATACATGGGCACAGTCATGGAACGTGGCAAGAGCAAGACTAGGCCACATCAGGAAATTTTGACAAATATAAAACAGGTAATTAGACTGATCTTGATCGTCGTCGAGAAATGCAGCGGCTCTGTGGGGGAGGGGTTGGAGGGTCCCTCGGATAATTTGATCGATCCTGTCTAGACGACGCTTCTTCGAGTTTAGGCAACGTTTCTTCGAGTCGTTTCACAACAAGTTTGTTCTGATGCCGAATTTCGCCAAGGCCGATCAGATCTTATATATCAGTATCACAATGATTTTGTGTTGGTGTTTTATATGCAGTAAGGGGTATCTGATAAATTTGGGCTATATATGGTCAAGTTTATGTTCCTAACAATTTGTTCAACATTTTGAGGCACGGATACAAATACAATTTGGGATATGCATGCCCACGATATTACGGTGAAGTGTAAGCAAAAATAGGGTACATGAGAATGCTCATGTAATGGCAAGGACAACAGGCGATTTCAGCTCAGATCGTACTGACGATGACACGCTGTAGGAAGCCTAGAGATCGTGAGGGTGCGATCAGTGCGGGGGAGGGGGAAAAACATTGTCGCAGGGAATAAGATTGCTGACTAATAATATGAGGAAATCGGATCATATCTGATAAGCAATGTGTAATTGTAGCCTGGGTCTCCTCTTTACTCCTACATAATCCCCCCCAAGTTTTCCTCTCACCCCAGCTCTCCATGTTCAGTCTCCGAAAGCTCCAAGCATATGTCCTAGGACGACAAGCAGAGACAGAAGAGGTCTGTGGGCAGCTCAGAGCCTCCTATGTCCCGGTTTCCTCGGCAGACTGCCGCTCGTGCTCAGACCCCTGTGACCTTGGTATGGAGGGTGTCTTATCTGATAAAGTAGTTTGACTGTACTTTTGTTTCCTAGGTCATGACACATATCCAAATCAGTTTCAAGTGGACTGGGAGACACGAATGCTTGGCTCTGTGCATCCATATAATCGCCAGGTACGTTGGCTTTCCTTTTTTTTATTTTTTTATTTTTTTAATAAAAAAAACACTGGTGCATTACTAACTATCACGGTTGGATAGATCGTCATTTCCACAGGCAAAGCCGACTGGGAGAAAAGAATCACGGACGTAAAAGGGTCACTCGCTGCCCACCTTACAAATCTCCAAAACTCACTTCCCGAAGAGCCTATCATTGGCCACCATCACACAGCAGCCAAGGGACCTCGGCAGGCAACCGGTCTTTTCCGTACATCCGACTCCACAAAGGTTTCCATCTTGAATGGGAGCATCAGGTCCATCTCCGACAACGAGGACAATGAATCTGTTTTGGTGTTTCCTGACTTTAAAGTCGTGACCCAAGTCCAGTCCATCATCCAGAGTGCTCAGGACCTTTGGGACAGTTCGCTTGATCCGAGTGTTAGCCGAACGGGGGCTTTTCTCGAGAAGAGCCAACTCAAGACGTGGGTCCTTCCGTACTCTTGTGTGATCCTTTTGTGTGAGTTTTATATGGTGCTCGATTTCTCCTCTTCTGACAATCCTTGTTGTGCTTACCGGATTTTTTTCCCACAGGCTCACATAGGAAACGTGACAACAGATGTGGGATTTCTGCTCCTAAACTGGAACATGGTTCGTGAACCATTTTATTGTGTTCTTCAGGAACCACGGGAAAAAAAAAGCTTAAATTCCTCCAAAAATAGCTCTCATTCGATCATTGGAGCATCGTGGGTGGGATGCTGATACTCAAATCGAATGTCCATCCTACACTTATGGTTCGCCACTCGAAGACTTGACATTGACAGCCGAACAGCGAGAGGAGATTATTCAAACGCAGCTGAAAGAAAGCGCTGTTTCTAAACGTGCTCTCATTGTCAAGGTGTCGCACATTGGAGGGCATAAATATGCGGGAAATTGCATTGTACGGTTGTTTTTCTTTTGTGGGTTTTGAATTTTTGACAAGGCTGACGATGGGACTGTATGGTTTTTTTCTCTCTCTGTAGATTTATACACCGCAAGGGGCGGGTGTTTGGTATGGCCGTGTCACGCCACACGATGTCGAATCCATTGTTGAGAACACTATTATTGGTGGCCTCGTGTTACCCCCTTTACTCCGCGGAGGACTTAACCTTTCGAGACCCGGCTGCAAGTCTCTCAATGATTGGTGATCAAAGTACCTTGGTCCTTCCAGCCAAAATCCCTGATTCGCCGCTGCTTTTGATGGACTGATGTTTGCATGATCTTTGTTTGTTTTTTGGTCGAAATGATATCGGTGCATCCTCTCAACAAATGATACTTATCTAATTATTGGCATACTGTATTCACATACTAAGAGACATGTATTCTTTATATAATCTCAACATTGGGCTGTGCCGCTAGATTATAGTAGCATACGACGTGAATCAATGGAGTGTCCTGATACGAGTAAACCAATGAATACAAAACCTGTCACCCTTCCCAGAGAAAAAGATAGAAAGAAAGAAAGAAAGAAAAATGTAGAGTGTGATTCACAGATCATCATCCATGGCGCTAAAGCCCAACCCCTTTCTCCTCAGATTCGCATACCTCCCCGCACTCCTCTTCGTATCCTCAACTTCATCTTCCGTCGTCACCTCATCTCCTTCCTCATGACCATCGTCTTCTCCATCCCTCCTTTCTCGTGAGAGCATACCGGGAGGCACAACAAGGGATTCACCATGAAACGTAAAACCTCTAAAGTTTTCCTGAACGCTATTCGTAAGCGGTGTACCTGCTGCAGCAGATCGCGTTTTCGTCTGTTTGATTTGGATCGTTTGTGCAGTGGTATTATTCGACGACGAAGACGAAGACAACGATGAAAAACCACGATGAGATGGTGTCACAGGCGGTTGATGTGAAAACGATGACAGTGGTTGTATCTGGTGGGTGTTGGCAGAAGGATTTGAGTCGACGAGGCCACTACGTGATTGAGAATGAGATGACATCGGTTCCGAACCAAGCGGTCCGACAGGTGTATGCACAAATCCATTTCCTTGGTTAAAGGACTGAGATACCCAAGCTTCACTTGGATCGTCATCGTCCAAGTTGCCAATGTTACTGCCATTCAGGGTCATGTTACTGATATCGGCCGAGGTAAATTCCGGATCAAAATTATTGACCGATTCATCGGATTCTACGACCGGCTTGAAAGGAGGTGTAATCTCTTTACGTGAGAGGAGGGACCAATCAATGTCCTTGAAAAACGGATGTTCTTTGAGCTCTGCTGCATCGCGTTTGGCGCCGAGGCGGTGTTTGGGATTGCGGTTAAGCAGCTAGAATGAGGAACACATGAGATACTTTGGATAAAATGAAGGGAGGCTTACAGCCTTGACAAATTGTTTGCCATCTTCGCAAATGACGCCTTTGGGGAACCGGATCTTGCCAAAACAGATGTTCTTGTACATTTGCTGGGTGTCTTCTGCGTAGAAAGGACTCCAACCGCAGCACATTTCAAACAAAAGGACGCCCAAGGACCAAAAGTCGACGATCTTGGAATATCCTTGTTCATCGAGAAGAATTTCTGGAGCGAGATATTCGGTGGTGCCACAGAAGGTAGTGGTAAGTTCATCGGGATGGAGATCCGGTTTGGAAAGGCCAAAGTCGCAGAGGGCAATATGACCTGTAGCATCGAGTAGAACATTTTCTGGTTTGAGATCACTGTAGGAGGGGTGAGAGGGGTGAGTGGGAGGTAGGGCGGGGGTATACGAACCGGTAGATGATATTGTACTTGTGGAGGTGTTCGAGGGCGAGGGTGAGTTCTGCGATGTAGAAACGAGCGCGCTCCTCGGAGAAGCGGGTCTCGCGCTGGAGATGCCAAAAGAGCTCACCTCCACTCTTAAAGTCCGTGACAAGATAGAGCTCGGTGTCAGTTTGGAAGCTAAACTTGAGGCCGACGAGGAAAGGGGAGTCGAGAGATCGCTGAAGGATCTTGCGCTCACCAATGGTGTGTGCAACCTCCTTCTTGGCGACGATCTCCTTTTTGGACAGGACCTTCATGGCGTATATACGCCTTGTGTCGATTTTGCGGACCTGGAAAACTTTGCCAAAGGTGCCGACGCCAATGAGCTTGAGAAATTCGAAATCTCGTGGGGTGAGAGGTCTACGGGTCTGCAGGGCGGGAGGTGAGAGAGACAGGGAAGGAGGAAGGAGACCAGACCTTGTACTGCTCGAAAGAGACTTGGATGCGAACCTCGCCAGAGACGGGTTCGTTTCCAATGGGATGAAGCCTGAAAGAAATGAGCGGAGGCTTGAAGAAAAAGGAGGGAGAAACGAACTTGAACCAGTGGTCGAGGGTGAGGTCGTGGACGGAGGGGGGCTTTATCTTGAAGGAACCGAGAAAACCGGGGTGGGTGACGGCGCGGTCGTAGACCATGCAGGTGATGAGAGAATCTTGGGAGGTGACATCGCTTGAGGAAAAAGGTGAGAAAGAGAAAAAAAGAGAAAGGGATGGACTGACAAGGAGACGTGGTGTTTCCAGAAAGGACTGGAAGGGAGGTCAGAGTCATGAGAGGGGCCGCGAGAGACAAATTCATTGTGTTCGAACTGGACGACGACATAGGGACATGGATGAGGAGAAAGGACATGGAGACCCCTGGCCTGGATGAGGAAGAGGTGGATTTGGCCTCTCGACGACGGAAGACTACGCCGTGGAGAGGGAGGCTGTTGGATGTTGAACACGGGTGGATGGAGAGAGAGCTGTGTGGTTGGTTGTCCGTGCAGAGATCCGTGCAGAGGAGGTGTTGTTAGTAGTTTAGACATGGGAGTAACAGTCAGACAATACTAGTCTAGTTAATAGTTGTCTCATCAAATGTACATCAATAGTCTGTACATTTATAGCCAGGAATAGTCAGATGATAGTCAAATAGTCAGTCAGATTACAATACTCGTCAGATGATACTCCTCATAATAATCAGAACAATAATCAGTCAGATTGCTCAGTCAGACTACTACTCCTCATCATCGCTCCAAATCCTCTCAGCAAGTCCAGTATTCCTCCCACTGCTCCCCCAAGCAACATACCTCGCCCCAGTCCTCGCCATCCAAGCCTGTCTGTTTCCTATCAGCCAACCTGCCCGTCATCATCGTACCTGTGACTCACATGCAGCACCGAACCCTGCCCCTGTCGCAGCGCCTGCACAGGTTTGCTTGGCTGGGCCCCAGCCCCCTTGTTCCCCTAGCTCCTCCATCCCCACCCACCCGGCTCCAGCCAGCCCCAGCCGCATGCTCTCTACGCCTCCTCCCCGCAACGCCCCCAGCATCACCTTGTAGTTTTTTGTTTTGTTGTAAAAGTACCAGCCCCCCACCGTCGTCGGCGTCCGGTGCGCATTCTCCGCCAAGAACTGCAGCCCTGCCTGCCGTCCTCCTCGCATCATCCCAATCCCCATTCCAACCGCAATACCTGTGCCTGTCACGTACAAATACCGTGGCGGTATCTCTACCCGCACCGCTTTGCTCGTCGACATTTCACTCATAGATGATGGTATATATAAATCTCTCATACACGTGATCTTACAATTGCGATTTTATCAACTTTTCCTCCCGAGCCTTTCTCTCCTTTCTTTTCTCAGCAAGCAACTTTGCGCGTCCAAGCTCTCTCTGTCCCACTTGTTGCATGTGCACCGCATCCGGTCCCTGATTCCCCTTTTAGTTCTCTGTCAGAAGATGTCTCTTTTTCGAAAACTCACATCTGCAATTCGAAGCGTCCGCACTCCTGCCCATCGCTGAGCCAGCTCTTGATCTTGCGATATCCCCTCAGCCCCAAAGCTTTGCATCGCTCGGTCAATCACCTTCAGCGCCATAGATGGCACAACGAACTGCAATCTCCGTCAATCCCTGCTTATTTCCCTCCCTCAAACAACCCACCTTGGCCATTCCAATCTCCTTCAGTGCTCCCTTGGCCTGGTATTTGTCGATCTAGCCCACTATCATGAGAGACATCCCTTTCCTGCATTTATCCGCCCACCTGAAGTGCTGCACTGTAAACCAATAGCCGAGCTGCCTCTATCTCTGCCCGTGATTTGGCAATGTCAACAACAACGGTCCCTGTATACAAGTAAGCTCCAATCCGTATATCATTGATCAAATTTACCATGTTCAAACAAATATTTCCCAAACGTCTTGCGATTAGGATCCGTAACACGCTCAATCATCAAGTTCAACGCGCTTTGTGCAACACCAATCGTCCTCATACAATGATGAATCCGTCCAGGCCTGTTAAATTCAATTCACAGTCAAGAACTTTTCGGTAATTACACTCACCCAAGTCGTCCTTGTATGATCTCAAATCCTCTTCCCCACCCAAGCACTAAGTTCTCCTTGGGCACTCGCACATTTTCATAGACGATCTCACAATGTCCCTCTGGTGCATCATCGTACCCAAAAACTTGCATTGGTCTTATCACCTTGACGCCAGGTGTATCCGCAGGAACCAACACGACAGACTGCTGACGATAACCGTTCGAATTCGTCGGGTCCGACTTCCCCATGACCAGGTGAATTTGGCATCGGGGGTCACCAGCCCCTGAGATCCACCATTTATGTCCGTTGATCACAATCTCGTCGCCTTGGAGTTCTATCCGGGTCTGGATATTTTTGGCGTCAGACGACGCCACTGGTCCCGTCATTGGAAAAAAAAAACACGATAATATGGTAAAGCGACTTACCCCCTTTCTCAGTCATAGCAAATGCAGATCGAATTTCACCGTTCAGGAGAGGTTCAAGCCATTTCTTTTGTTGTGCTTCATTACCGTACCTAGCTAGCACCTCTGTAAAGAAAGAAAAAAGAATAAGTGTTCCTTGGCTATTGAATATCAATAATGCAATTCTCTCACCCATGTTACCCGTATCAGGCGCAGAGCAGTTCACGACTTCTGGTCCAATATGTCCAGCATGAGCTAAAACCTCAGCCATAACACCATACTGTATCGGAGCATTGAGTCAATCCACTCTCTCTCTTTTACAACCACACACAAACGTAACCCAACACCCACCTCGAGATTGGAAAGGGGAACACCATGTTTCGGATAATGTGCCTGACTCAAAAATAAATTCCATAATCCGAGTTGTTTGGCTTTTGCTTTCAATTCGGAGACGATAGGGAGGATCGTTTGCCAGCGCCGAATAGGGTCTTTGGGGAGTTGGGCGTGGGCGAGTTTTTGGGCGGGTATGACTTGTTCCTGTATACCGTATGTGCATGTATAGACACACAACGAGGACGAGGAAGAGGATGTGTTAGATGGGGTAGGTTTAGGTCTAAGTCAATGATAACACGCACCTCGAGAAACGTAATCAGTTTAACCAACGTCTCTTTCGCGAATGGCGAGAACTTGTCTTCAACCTAACACCGTCTTAACAAACATACCGATCAACTCAGTTCAGTGAAAAGGCTTTACCATAGCCCATGAAGACTCGGACGTGTATTGGACAACAGCGTGGTGTTGCGACATGGTTGTAGTTCGAGGGAATAACCAACCAAGCTTCAGCTAGACCGGCTTCATTGCTAACCCGGTTTCCGGATCAGGCGTTTCATGTGTAAAAGATTAAAAAAGGTAGTGGCACATACGACTATCTCTATTCAAAGAGACGCATGACAGACAGTATAGATACAACGATGCACTGACCGATGTACAAGAAAACTCAAAAAAAACCATGCATGACTGACTACTAAAACAACGTCTAGCAAATTAAAAAAAAAAAGCCAAGCAAACAAGTCCCACAAATTCAAAACCCCCCAACAGAAAATGGAATGTCAGGATCAACTCCAAACGCATGAGAATCATAACTCTGCCAAAGCCAGTCTTGCTCTCCATTCACATTAAAACCCCCAGGATTGTAGTTTCGTATATAATCTAGTCCCGGGAAAGGTAATCCACCAATCGAGAATGAACTGGTTGGAGGAGTGGTCGGTAAACTTGCCAGCGTCAAATCTGGTCCACCATCGAAACCCGAGTAACTACCATCCATAGGCGATCCGAACCCAAAAGAATTTGTGTACAATGTAGTTTCTTGAGGACAAATATCCATCGGTCGATCTTGTCCACTTCCATCCCAGTGCTGTGTGTCTGTCTGGTTTTGGCTAGGTGGACTTGATCCTGCGTAACGAAGAAGCGAAGGAGGAGATGCAGCTGCCACAGTGCTATTGAAACTGTTCAAGGTATTTGAGAGGTGAGGACTCAACTCTGGTGGATCAAGAGTAGACATCGCTGGCGATGGAAGTCCGTTAGATGCCGGTGAGCTATGTTGACTCGCTCCAACAGTGCATGCCGTGGTTGTCGGACCTGAGAAAGACTGATAAAAAGATAAACCACAACTTCGATCTCCGTTACTATCGTTATCATCAAGGACTCGCCGACGAGAAGTCGAGCGTGCGCGTGATGCACCTGATGGAGGAAGTGTCATAAATGAGCAGACAGATGTGGAGACTAAGTGCTTACTATCAACACGATAAGGAGAAACAGCAGATAATCTTCTGCCCGGACCTGCATTAGCATCTCGAGACTGGTTCCTTCTTGGACGCGTCTTTATGGTTCTACCACTAGTACTAGTCACAATTGTTACTGACTTGCGCCTTTCTGCCTTTGAAGGACCAATAGGACTAGATGAAGGAGGGGTACCATTCGACTTCTCTACCTTAGATCCACCTGTGTTATTAGCTTGACCCTGAGCAATGGCATCATTCGTAGTCATCACGAGGTCAGTCAGCAGTTCCTTGCATTTTCGAGCACCTGGCCAAGTGCCTTCCCAAGCCTCCAAAGCAGCGAGTGTACTCTTCGCTTCTTCCATAGCTTGATTTGCGGCACGTCCATCGTTCGAATGCATTGCATATAGGAGTAGTATGACCGCGGAGCTGAAAAGGTTTTGGATGAAGAATGCCAGATGATGGGAAGACGGCACAACGTGTTTCATGGAAGAGGCAAGGCGAATGCATGACCGTGCAGATGAGACAGCTTTGGCAGTAGATTTAGGTGTTACCATCTGGTCTCGCCTTACAGGGATGAAACCACGATGAAGAGTAGTCACAATACAATAATAATGACTGCATAAGACGATGCCCATGGAGACTTGCTCGTCCGTTTCTGAATGTGACTTGAAGGCAGGGTGCAGATCATCACTCCATTTCTGAAGTTCACTATCCAGCGCCTCTACTGATTTCTGAAGCTCTACTCTTCGTTCCGATTCCAGATTGTCTTTGCAATTTTCAATAGCATAGACCTGGCGTAATAGTCGGCCCGCAATTTCATATAACTTGATCATATGAACAACGCCACACATCAGGGAGGGTTGACGTTGCGTTATCGGGGCGCCCGAGAAATAATCTGGGAGATCTTCATCAATGACTTCCACAGGCATTTCAACATCACAATCAGAATCATTGATGCCAAGTGGGCGTCCCAAAGCCAAGGCCAGCATCCGGTCAAGTATGTACACACCCCACCAGGTCTTGCGGCGTGTCTCTTTCTCAATGGAAGGTACGAGAAGCCGACGTGGTGAACGCTAGGAGCAACCATTCATCAGTGTATTTTTAGACTACCAAAAGTGGTCTCAGAGGCACCTACATGTAACCCCAGATCCTGTCCGGTGCGCACAGCCTGTCCTAATAAAATCCATGCTTGCGGTAGGCAATTAATGGAGCACAAAAAGGACGACAAGAGAGTGAAACATTGTACATGGAAGATTTGAATATTAGGATGGCTGATGTATTGAAGTATAAGCGCGCTAGATAGCGGCGTCAGGAGATGAACGCTATTTTTCATTATTTTGGTAATCAATCGTACCGTTCGTAGTAGACCATCCCCATACCGCCATCATCATTGCGGTCGGAGATCGCCAGGCGAGGATCCTGAACCAGATTGGCGGCACAAGCGAAGACAGCAAATATGAGCGAGAGAAAGGCGGTCTCTGATCGGGCGAGGACGTGATCATGCGTATTATCCATGAGTTTTTGGTATTTCTGTAAGAAGGAAGGCTTGTCGATCACAGGCATCAAGAAGTGGAATTTCGCGAAATATGCTTCCACCTGATATGATACGATGATTAGCGTTTGAAGAAGTGGGGGAGAAAGGTACACTGACAAGCTTATCTGCGAGGTCTCGCTGTGGATACTCGACTTCCTCAGGGCAGGGGAGAGCACGAATCTTACCAAAGAAGACAGCGGCAGGGAAATAGAGTTTATTCACACTCGGACCGGGTGCATGAGGATCCTCATCCATTGGAGAGATTCGATGCAAGGGGGATGAGGCAAGTGCTCTGAAGGACTGGATGAGGGACATTATTGATGAGCCCCCTATCCATCTCATATGACCGTATTCATCCAATGCAAGGTCTCCAAAGGACTCTGCAACGTCTTCTTCCGCCTTGATAGTGTTTGGCGTGGAGGGCTCAGATGATTGCTGCTGGCCCCTAGACGCGAGTGAGAGCAATGCGGCAGGGACAGCAGGGACAATCTGATCGGATGACACGCTGCCCAGTGGGATGGCAGAGGACACCGGAGCACCGTCAGCTAAAGGACCTATTTGTTCGAGCACAGGGGTTATTTGAGTGAACAATGATTCCATGTGCATCAGGCGAGCCTCGAGCTCCTGTACGTAGCTTGAGATAATGCATGATGAGCGGTCAGGTCGAGAGGCAAGGGGTTGAGGACATACTGCCTACTGAGAGCAGCACGATCCTTGGTCTGAAGCCAGGTGCATTGGGCTCCGGAAGAGGTGCACTGCGAGCAAGTGGGTTCACACCCATCACATTTGATCTTCTTGCGCCTAGAGGCCTTGAGATGTCGATGATACATGAGAGGTGAGATGATGACATACCGACAACTTTCGCATGCTCGCCAGACTCGACGGCGTTGAAGTTGGATTGGTTTCTGGCCGGCGTCGGGTGGGAGGGGATCATCGCTTGAGCGTTTCTTCTTAGAGGCGGGTAGCATAGTAGGCAAGCTGTCACCCTTGGCCATGGTAAGATGGTGGTTGATTAGAAAGAGAGTTATGCATAGCCAAGTCAAAGGAGAGAGAGAGCACGTGTGGGCGAGGAGATCGGGCCGTTCCTTGTCACAATCTGAATAATACTTACTATCACTCCCAAGCTCTTTGCTGCCCTTGGTCCAGAGATTACCGTGACCAGAGTAATATATCAGGCTTGACCAGTCATTACCTGTCCTGGGTCTTACAAAGTTTTGTCAGAGACCAGCAGCGCGTACGGATGTGATATGAATCATTATGAATGTCAACGACACACTGCAACGTCACGTGATCATCAGGTTGGCTTGCAAGTGGCACGTCGACGTGCAACTTTGTACACACTCAATGGCCGACATCGACACAACGCAGCCGGTACATGTAGACGATGTCCAGCCAGAAATAAACAATGATGAGGAAGATGAGTCAAAGGCATGTCTATCAAACCCTCAATTTTTCTTGCTGACTCAATTTTTTTGAAGGAGATCATGCTCATGAAGCAGCGGGTAGAGGAAATGGAACGTGAAGCAAAAAAACTCAGGGAACTCCAGGCCGCTGCTGAGAAAGCGGCAAATGAGTCCGAAGGTGGCGACAGTGGCCAAATGGAAGCCGAGGAAGACAAGACTGCTATTGACTCAAGGAGCGTTTACGTTGGAAATGTGCGCCTGCTTGTTTGATCACTCGGTCCTGACAATCGATTTTTTTACGTTTAGGTAGATTACAGTGCCACCCCAGAGGAAATCCAAGGTCATTTCCAATCATGCGGTACCATCAATCGGGTCACTATTCTTTGCGACAAGTTCACTGGCCATCCAAAGGGGTAGGTCACATTGTATCGCGCGTCAGTTTATTTTAATTTTGGGTATCAGATACGCGTACGTAGAATTTGCTGAACCAGAGCACATCGATGCTGCACTCGCAATGGACAACTCGCTGTTCCGTGGAAGGCTGATTAAAGTACTCGACAACTTTGGATAAATTGGACTTTTTCTGACTTTGACTAAGGTGACGGCGAAGCGGACCAACATTCCAGGATTTAACAGAGGAAGGGGGCGTGGCGGTGGTTACAGGGGTGGTTACAGGGGTGGTTACCGAGGCTACGGAGGCTATAGTCCATATGGGCGTGGGCGAGGAAGGTGCGTTGGAATTTGACTGTTGTGGAAGAACGTAATTCATTCGAATACAGGGGCCGAGGACGGGGATACTAAAAAGCAAGCATGATTTCTATCTTATTCTAACGATTGTATGATACCGTTACTAATAGAAAGGCATCTGCATTTGCATCTGTACATTGGGGGAATATTTGTGGCTGTTTGGGCATCTTCAGCTTCAGCGTTGTTGCAAACCGAGTCTGCCTGTCTGACTATGTTTTCTCATATGTTTTCTCTCTCGCGACCTACAGTTCGCCTGTTCTCCTCTTCCGCCTTCCGTTCAAGTCCTCCAACATATCCTTTTTCCAAATCTGCCCTCATTCCGCTTTCACCATCCCTTCCACCCCCACCCCGCGCCAATGTCGGCAAGGGCCTCATGGAATACCTTCACAGAACCATCCCGACACCCGAGAAACGGCAGATGCTCGACGAATTTTTCTCCCGTCGTTCGCCGAAACAGCTCATGCCCGGGTCTGTTGTGACCGTCACTCTTGAGCATGCACCAAACACCTTCACAGGCGTGCTTTTGTCCATACGGCGAAGGGGAGTCGACACCTCCTTTGTGCTCAGGAACATCGTGCAGCGGATGGGAGTAGAGATGCAGTTCTTTGTGAATTCGCCACACTTGAAAGAAATCAAAGTCGTACAGAAGCCGCCGAAGGGCAGGATGAGGAGGGCCAAGCTATTTTACCTACGCACGTCCCCGGTGAAGATGAGCATGCTGGCAGCTGGAAAGGCAGCATGAGATGTAGAAAAAAGGAGTAGAAAGTCTTGAGCTGGAGATGTGACGGAAAAGGCAGGTGACACCAGAAACATAGCGTACATAACTTGTGTCCCTCTCCTCATTCTCAAACATGCCGTCTGCCAACCCTCATTCTCTTCGTGCTTTATCTTTTGGCTCTCGTCGACGTACTGCTCAAGGGCCTCCGTCTCCAACTTTCTCAGAGACTACAAATGCCTCAGCGTTCAATTTTGGCTCCCATGGTCCCTCCAAAATCATCACTCGTACTGACCTCAAGGCCAGCCTCCAGGCTTACGAGGATGTAAGCATCATTTCCTAAGCGTAGTACGGCACCAGGGAAGAATTTAGATGGTTGCTCCAGGTTATGGATTGTTCAGCCGCTTATCGCTCCGCCCTCCTCGCCATGTCGAAAGCCACGGCTGCATTCGCAGACGCAATGGAACGCTGTAGTGGGTATGACCATCGCTCTTGGACTTGACTCCCTATCCTTACCTTTGTACTCGCAGCTTAAAGGGACCGACCTACGAGACTGGGAGTCGTCTCCAAGCTGCGGCAGGTGTTCACCATCTGATCGGAAACCTGTGGCATGTACTGGTGTGCATGTTTCATCGCCGAACCACGTTGCTGCCGCCTCATTCTTCCATGCATTTTCCAGGCAGAAACACTCGACAAGAAGTTTGAAAAGCCTCTTCGGCAGCATCTGGACACTTACAAAACCATTGTCAATGTATGTTCCGATTCTCGATGAGCCCATAACCCCGGCTTACGGGTCGCTTTCATCAAGGAACGTTCAGCCTCTTACGAGCGTGCTTTGCGCGAAAAGAGTCAGATCATTCGACAAATTGAAATGCGCAACATGAACCGAAAAGAGCGGAGTACGTTAACCTGGCCCCATTAGTCTTCATGACTTACGTTGCGTTTTCCATAGATTTGCAAAGTTTTAGGGAAGCACTGGTGGTGTTGCAGCGCCAAGTCGATGAACTGGACGACCTCAAAGCATCTCATTATCAGGAGATACTGGAGCACGAAGAGGAGGTTTGGGACGTGGTGCAAAACAAGGTTCGCCGGGCCAAAATCAATACGTACAATTACATCTCCTGATACGACCTGCATGTTCAGGTCTGCATAGTGGTCCGTTCGACCATGGATGTGTTCGATAGATTTACTGCCAAGGCGTGCGTCGTGGTGACACACTAAGCACCTCTTAAAGCCACGGCTGATCGCATAACAGGTCTGATCCTATAATTGAACCCATGCTTCAATCCGTTCCGGATCCTTTTGATGCTTATGGACCTCCACAATCAGAAGACCAGATTTTCAGCATTTTAGCCCCTTTATCAATCATGACTCAGCCTGTATCATCTTCCTCGACGTCGAGTCCGCTGACCAGTACGCCTGAACAAGGAACCAGTGAATCTCTTCCATCTAGTCTCAGTAGCAAAAAGGTCACCTCGTGGCTGCCGTCAAACACTTCGATTAGTAAAGGGACTGCGCTCCCTACCGAGGCTAGCGCCTGGGCAGGTGTTCATTCTCCTCCCTCTACCCCGCCTTGCTCTGTTTCACCTCCCCATAACGTCAGTCGCAAACATTCTGCATCCTTACAGCGGAAGGCAGAGTCTAAGTTGCGGTCTGTATTGTCCGTGATTGAAGAACCCCGATCATCCCGACAAGAAGGCTCGAACGCCAACGAAAGTGATCAAACACTCCATCAGTCTCAAGATAGCAACCAATCTTCTTCCTTACCGAATGTCCAGAACATTTGTGGCACAACATCGCCTCGACCTGTCACTTTGGATACTCCAAATGACGAACCAGGCACTGATAGTTCTTGGTCCTTTACTTACGGCCAGTCTCCGTATGAGTATGGTTACGACAGTAATTTAAGTACTCCCCGTATTTCCATGTTGTTTACCCCAACAGCTGTTCCCCCAGACCCTAGTAATGATCAAGATTCAGACAATTAACTACTCTCTTTCACAAACGAGTTAACATCTAGATGCGAATATCTGTATGTAATTATGTTCGGTTGTATGAACTTCTACTGTGTCTTGCTTCAACTCATGATTAGTTTATGCCGTATAGCCTCAATTGCCATTGCTCTTCCTTCCGTTTATACTTGGCAGTAAAAGAAACACCCGAACAGCGCTGTCAATAGCCAAGTTTGTATTCTGGTCTACCTATTGACCAGACACATTAGAACCTCCTACTTCCATTATCTCCACTCCGTTGGTCGTAACTCCCGAGGAAGGCAACCTCATGCATCATTCTTTTAACTCCGTTCTTGATCGGAGTCCGTACTGGTACAGCGCTTCTTCGCTGATGGTGGCTGGACTTTTGAACAGAAGATCTGTCCCCACACTCGTCTTTGGGAATGCAATCACGTCGCGTATCGACTGCGCCCTACACAGAATCGCCATCAAGCGATCGAATCCTAGTTTGAACAGAGCGCAAAGGAAGAAAGTCGAGGTCATTATCAGATTTCGGGATCAAAGAAGGAGACAAAGGGACAGCACGCGTGCCGTAAGGATGAGGAAAACAGAAGAATTATTTTGGGAAAGAATCATGAGTGAGCATGCCTTTTTTTGGAAGTAAGAACGAACAACGAATACTGCCTTACCGAGTGCAATACCGCCATGAGGTGGAGCGCCACATTTCAAGGCGTGTAAAAGTTGCTCAAATGGTGCCTGCTCTTGTTCCGTCAACTGGGAGAACGTGCATGAGTAAGGACATGAAATTGTCAAACTTGAAAGTGAATAACTGGTAAAGCCTAAGCAGCAGCTAGGAGCCGTCACCGGGGAAAAAAAAGGGAAACTCAAAATTGACGTAAAGGCGAAGAAGGCGAGTTTTGATAATGATTAAGAATATGAGCAGCCTTCCCGATGGCAGCTACTCACCTGTAAGACCTTTCCGAAAATGTACTCCTGCATGGTTGCATCGTGCACTCGAACAGAGCCTCCTCCAATTTCGATCCCATTCAAGACAAGGTCATAATGTTGTCCGCGGACCTGTACACACGCAGAGGTCGAGAATGAAATGCGCCGGAATAGATCAAAAGATATCATATCAGTGATTTCATTTGAGCTTGTGAGAGACCAAAGGTGTTATCTCGTAAAAAAAGTTTAAGAGCTACACGTACTTGTTCAACATCACCGCGGTACATGGCCTCGATGTCCTGCCACATAGGTGCAGTGAAAGGATGATGAGAACTGCTCCATCTACCTTTTGCTAAGAAGTCCTTATCCTCGTCAGCATGGGTAAATAATGGAAATTCTGTGATCCACAAAAAATGAGGATCTGGGGTAATCTCAAGTTCACCTGTTGCCAAGATAAAGCCAATCACTACAAAAAAGATGCATTCACCTACCACGTTTTTGGGCCAATTCAGATAAATGGAGACGAACTTTACCCAGGGAGGTTGATCCGCCCTATGCCGATTGAGGCTCAGTGACTACAACAACAATACGATTTTGAGAAAGGGAATACCACTGACCTTGGGAAGGGCTGATCGCTTGGACAACCAGATGTCGTCACCATACCTAAGGTCAAGAATTGTATTTATTTTGACCTGGTCAGCGATAGTGAGAGACTCGCATCCAAGTCCCGATCCATTTAACCATGTCTCAGATTTGGTCTGGGTAAAATTGGTGTGATGCTTGAAAAAAAAAAAAGGAATCGGTCAAAATTCTTGGGCATACTTATCAAGAAGCCACAAACCGTATCCAAATTGTATTTACAGGCTTTTGAAGCACGAATAAACTCCGGATCACTTGATTTACGAACAATGATGCACTCCAGTACTTCTCCATTTCTCTCGTACACATTGACTATATTGGGAGGAAGGTGAGGGGTGATGTTCATGATCTTGATAACAGAAACAGATGAGTTTTCGATTAAAATATCATGATCTGTAGCAAAGCTTACGTGCCTTGAGCCCAAAGCGCGTGTCAGGTTTGTCAGAGCCATACTGTATTAATAAACACATGTAGTTCTTGGATAGGCCAATGAAATGACTCACACGGGCCATTGCTCCCTGGTACGTCATCACTTCAAATTGACTAGGAAGGTAGATGCCTTCTATTTGCAACCATATTTTCTGAATGAGTGATTCAGTGACCAAGCGAACCTCTGCGCCTCCAATTCTCCATTCATCAGAAGATCCAGAAGTGGCAATGCCATCTCGACCCCAAGAGACACAAGCCATTTCTAGATCAATCTGCGTGAATTCTGGCTGCCTATCCTTGCGCCCATCTTCATCTCGGAAGCATTTTGCTAGTTGGAAATAACGGTCAACACTCCCTGAACATATGAGAAGTTGCTTTGGTTGTTGGGGAGACTGTTGAAGTGCATAAAATAAGGGCCGCCCTGCTTGAGAGTCGGAAAGACGAGTAGGGACGAGAAATTCGCGGGCGCCTTCAGGAGACGATCTTAGTAATACAGGGGTCTCGACCTCGAAAAAGCCTGAAGAAGACGCAAAAATGAATGACTCGAATATTTTAGGACAAAATCAGAAACATGCCTTGCTCATGAAGTGTATTCCGAATAAGATGTGTGACTTGACTACGCTTCTTGATATTATCAGACAAGGCTGTTCTTCTCAAGTCCAAATATCGGTATCGGGCTCTCAGGTCGTCATTCGGCTTAACACGGGATGATCAATGGACAAAAATAGAGGAGCAGAGCCAGAGCGTACCAAGTTAAATGGGTTTGAAGGGGTAAAGGGCAGTGTAGACGCTGCGTTTAGAACAGTAAAACTTTCCACTCGGATGTCGATTTCGCCAGTGGAGCCCTAGGAGAGTTGGAGAAGGTTAAAATAGAACAACGACCAAGTGGTAAGAGGCTACCTGACGCCTAGCGTCTTGTGGACGAAGAAGAACAGTGCCCTCTATGAGAACGGAAGATTCTGTTGGGACATCTGCCAGAGCCGATACCTCGGTACCTTGCGAGTGATTGACGATAAGCTGGGTTGTACCATATGAGTCCTTGAGTGGGAAGAAAGACGCGAGTCTTCCTTTCCTTGATATCAGAATGATGAGCTGAATAGACAGATGTAGATAGACCAGAATGATAGTCACCGTCCAGGAAGGAGGCAGCCAGCGAGAACCACACGCGCATCAACGTTGGACGCGTTGAGGGAGCCACAATTGTGAGTTCGTTGCGGAAAAGGAGCTGGTGAAATGTCAGGTCAGCACGGAAAGTAAAGACTGGTGCTAACCGCAATGAGCAAAGGTGCGTTTGGAAAAGAAACGGCAGCAAGACATAGAGGTCTGTAAGAGAGCTGACATAAATTGAGTAGATCTCGATGTGATGACCCGATTGGGCGATCAGGATTGGAGGTCTATAAATCTACTGAGCGCACCAGACAACCCAGCATATCATGTCGCTTCCCCACGAACTCCTGGACAATATCTTTTCCTTTCTTCCTCCGTCCGATCTCCTCGCCTGCTCCCGCACTTCATCCGCCTTTGCACACGTCGCACAGCGCCAGCTCTTCCGCCACATTTCGGTCGGCGTAACTACCAAGAGTGCCCTCATCGTCCTTCTCCTCGCCAAAAATCCCCGCCTTGCACGTTGCGTGAGGACTTTTCAGATGAGATTTAATCCCCATTTGCCGGTTTTCAAATCCTTTCACGATGCTCTCGCAACTGCACTCGCCAATATGACTGGCCTAACTTCCCTCGAACTCCATCTTGGGTTCTGCTCTTCATCTGTGTTGCGCAAAGCAACCCTCAATCCAGATATACTTTATCCTCGCCTTCGACAGTTTTCCTGCTCGCTTCCTCTCGATGCTACTGTCGTTGGCTTTCTTTCCAAGGCCCCCAACCTTGACTCCCTTTCCCTCGACCATATTCCTGTGTCAGTCGACCTACCTCCTTGCATTCCTTCCACTGTCACTCCGTACCTAACGCAATTTGCGGGCCCACTACATGCTGCCCTGGCACTCGTCCCCGGACGTTCCCTTGTCAGTGTTCAACTCCACGATGGTGACCTGACGGAGGATATTGTCCAGGCCCTAGCTGGCAGTTCTTCCAGCCTCCTCCTCCTCTCTGCGTCAACCAGCTCACCGCCCTTGCCTATCCTTAAGAGCATCAGTAACTCAATGAACAAACTCATGTACCTTCGCCTCATGAGTACCCGGAATTTCTTCGATGTTCCTGACAGGGTGGGGTTTCAACGGAAATATCATGCTTCTTCTGCTAACAATTTCTCAGACATTTTTCCTTCAAGTTGCAGATGTTCTCTACAGCATCCTTGATTTAACAACATTTGAACTCTGTGGAATGTACTGGAACTTGTCCAAGCAGAAGATTTCAGAAAATGAAGAGCGACGTGTCTGGACAACTCCTTACGAAATCACGTTCTCGATACCCACAACGTCCACCGAAGTCGACGATACGGAGCCTTTTTTTGCCTACTGAGTTCCCGCATGGCAAGCATTCTCTGTCGTCACACGCTGATATCTTAATTTATATTTATGGTTCTCTTATAAAAGTACCTATTGATGACCTCTGTCCTGTCATTGGTCAACGTTTAGATTTATAATCAATTAATCCAACTTTTTCGTGCATTGTAACTGACTCTCAAGACGGATGACATTCACCGAAGCGTAATGAACCCTGGATTTCTGCATCTTCTAGGTTAGGTGACCTTGAATCTAATGGAAATCATAATGTACCGATAATGCCATGTTCTGCTCTCTTGTTGCGCGACTACCCCCACACACAATTCTGTCGAATTTCGGAGAGAGGGATTCTCCAGCACTGGTCAGCTCTGGTCGCGGCGTCCGAAAAGTACAGATTGATCGATTGATATTTCATCAACGCCGGCATCGCCTTCATTCCTGTGCGCAGACAAGTGGCAAAGACAAGTGACAGTGAGGTCAGCCACGAGGGATCTCCGGCGGACAAACGGCTATCACTTGATCTGGAGTTCATGTCACAGACTGGGCGTCACTTTATCAGGACACATCACTGCTCAACAACCCCTAACTGGGCAGTCGAGATTTTTTAGCATTCTAGTGTTGGATTGGAGTGCTGTCCAAAAAATGAGACTGCACAAGGTGTGTCGAATATTGTTGAAGTGGACCGTCGCAGTCGTACCTTTGCAGTGATAGAGTGGAGTATAAACTGACGTCATCATTTTTGGTACCACAACAGTCAGTTCGTCCAGGCTCCTATATAGCCGCCGTTCCATTTCATTCCACCTCAGTCCCCAATCTACATTGTTGACTACTGAGGTGAAATACATCCTACTAGCCCTATGTTTGTATATCTGATAACCATGTCTTAGACTTACTCTGTAGAAACTGTAAAAACGAAACAAGTGAAATGAGTATTATCTTGATTTGAAGGAACAAACTAGTGATACTTGAGGTATCTAGACACACTCATATTCACTGCGCCGGGGGTTTCAGTAATCATACGAATTAATATAGTTTGTTGGAAAATAGAAATGTCGTGTGCTGATTTGCTACGTCACGAGTTTGTCACAGGTACACTTAATCATCTTACGATGAGCAGACGTCCGCCAAATGCAGTTGAAAGCCGTCTGCACAAGGCCATCCTATCTGCCTCAAACAAGGTTTGAGCTTGCATACTTAATCTCTCTAACTCTTAACACATTTCGGTCATAAGGAAATAACAGCGAAGGAGGCCCAGGTTATCATCCCAGATTCAAATGCGCGCGAGAAAGCTTTGAATTTTTTGCTTGGAGTAGGCCTCCTCAAGACACTTGTTGATGCCAACAGGAAAGTCTCTTTCAGAGCAGTCACGAAGGGTGAACTGGACGCGTATGTAGCGAGTTAAAAGCCAAGTCTCATCCAACTCACGATGTCCTGACAGGACAAAGGACTTGAATGGGGAGGAGAATCTTGTGTTTGGACACATTAAGGCTGTTGAGAATGAAGGTATCCTGATGTTAATTCCCGCTCAAGATGTCATGATCGGCATTTGCTCACTCGAACTTTTCATAGGAATCTGGACAAAGCATCTGAAAACAAAAACTAATCTCCATCAAACCGTCATCGATCGATGCCTGAAAACACTCACTCAGAAGCGCCTCGTCAAACGTGTGCCATCTGTACAGGTATAACCCATCCTGTCATCGTTTCATGAGGCCATTAATATGAACTTGGCCGCAGCATCCGACACGGAAAATATACATGCTAGAAGGTCTGGAACCCTCGATATCTTTAACGGGTGGTCCTTGGTATACGGACAATGAACTTGATACGGAATTCATTCAACACCTCACAGAAGCTTGCCACAAATTCATCCGTGACTTGGTGCGGCAATAGATAAGATATCCTTTATTCGTCTATTGACATGCTTCTGGTCAGAGCTTTCCGAAACGCAAGGATGCTAATGTCGGTGCTTTGTATGCACCTTCAAACCCTCCGAATTACCCCACGGCTCAGCATATTCGAAACTCACTCAAAAAAGCTCGTCTCACAGAAACAGAACTCTCAGTTGAGCATGTAGAAATGCTATTGAATGTCCTTGTCTTGGATGGGAAAATTGAGAGGGTAGGTTCACTGCCTGAGAATGATGTTTTCTTTCTAATGATCCGCCGCTGCACTAGCTTCCTGCATTCGGGATGACAATACTGGACTCATATGCCGCTGATGAGGGAGATTCTGCAACTGAAGAGAGGCCAAGATCGAAGAAACGTAAACATGATACCACGGATACCGAGGAAGAAAAAAGGTATACCAAACGGAAGAAGCGAAGTGACACAGACACAGATGACAGTGCTTCATCGGAACATGAATCCATCAAAGACTCTAAGCAGAAAAAAAAGACCAAGAGGAGAAGTAACGACTTTAGTGAATCGGAATCTGAAGTAGAACGGCGAAAGAAGAGGAAAAAGGAGAAGGTCGAGCTCTCATCTTCATCTGATGAACGAGATGAGGAACCGAAATGGAAGAAGAGAAAATCTAGGTTGTCAGATCTATCAGGCTCCTCTGAAGATGAAGACGACAACAGAAAACACAGGTCATCAAGATATTTAGATCGATTCTCCTCGCCGACCACACTCTATGACGACATCGAAGCCGGAGGCGGTAGTGTTTATCGGGCAATTAAAGAAGAATGCCGTTCACTTGGTTGGTCGAATGCACCATGTGCTTTGTGCCCTTCTTTCGAATTTTGCAAGGATGGAGGGCCAGTAAATCCGAAGGATTGTGTTTACTACGGGCAATGGATC
>Ga0153976_1000038_pt1 | contig 35656 bp, 40 predicted proteins | sample TSGA060MetaG_FD_104717 | JGI IMG/M metagenome (GOLD analysis project Ga0153976, IMG submission 104717) | Attine ant fungus gardens microbial communities from Georgia, USA - TSGA060 MetaG | ecosystem: Host-associated > Fungi > Mycelium > Unclassified | place: USA: Georgia, Yuchi Wildlife... | reverse complement strand
GGTGCTTGTCTCCATCAACATACCATAGTAGTTAGCATGACAATCAAGGATCATAAGACAATAGTTGACGACGTTGTCCAAGAATAGAAGAATAGAAGGGAACAAGCAAAAACAAGAAAGCATTTCTATTGCACCGCTCACCACTCATGTTCAGGACAGTACGCATGTAGCCCAATGGCTACTGCCACAATAACATGGGCAGGGTACAACCTCATCGTGCCACCCCACCTCTAGCAGTCCAATCTCCCAGAACGGGCTCCTACGCCATCCCCATAGTTATTCAAGGGCAGCGAAATGACTTTTATTGAGCCAAACTTGCAAACTTTGGATCGTAGAATATCTTCCGAGGATCGGTTTCTGATAGAAAATAATTGAGCAGTAGCAAGGCTATGACTAGATTCTGGCTAGCTAGGTGGTTCAACAGGGAGGTGACGAAATCTGCATGAATCTGAACTCAATCAATGTGAAAACCAAAGGATTCAACCTTGGTTATCAGTTCCGAACATTGACTGTATAATACAAGGCCCGAGAGAGAACTATCGTATTCGGACAGTGGTGGCCCTTTGGATAGTCATGCAGATATGCAACCCTATACAAGATAACCAAGTGGGGACGAACACAACAGAAGATGAAGGAATATGCGATCGCGCTATAGATATAACGAAGAGCAAAAGATGACCGAATTTGGTCTCTCCAGCATCTCCGATGCCTTTTCGAATTTTTGTTTGAGTTCATGATTTCCAATGACTTTGGCTGCTTGAGCCATTTGACGTATGAGCTCGCTTAATCGCCGAAATACGCGGATGATGGTCCCTTCAAACTGATCTGTGAACTGGAATCAAGTAGTGGATTTCAGAGAACTCTCAAGCGGAGAAGAAAAAGATTGACCTTGAGTATATCAGTAAATGAGACGCCTCGGCACCACTGAATGACAGCATCCATAAGCTCGACCTTGAACGATGACACATATTCGTCTTCGTCGATCGTTAATTTAGATTCCTTAGAGACTTTTGCAATGCGACGCGCAAACTCTTGCATAACACGCAGGGGCGCTGCTAATTCTTCTTTGAGATTCATCTCCTTTTCGCTCTATACATGAATGCGATCGGTAAGCTCAGACATGTGTAAGAGGACCCACGGACCTTCTCCGTAAACACGAAACAGCTCAACAGTGCAGCACACTGTTCAGGAGCAAGCGGATTGAAAACACCATTGAAAATCATCTCTGTCAATAATAACTCGTCGCCTGTACTGATCTCACATGCTACTCGACCTTTGACATCAACAATATCGGCGGAATTTGTAAAATTGAGCCGTCGAAGAACACGTTTACGACATTTGAGTTCTTCAAGCTGAAGTACATCACGTGTGTCTTGGATTCGTTTCCTGAGTTCTCGAATTCTATCTTGATGGGCCCGTTTCTTGGAATATAAGGTGTAAAGGTGAGGAAGCTGGGGAGAAGTATGAAGGGGGCTAGAAAACATTTTCTTTTCCATGAGAGAAATTTTCTGCTGGGGTGCTCAGTAAGAATCCTGTAGAATAAACTAAAGAACATACCTTGACTAATTCCTTGAATTTGTCATCCTTAATGCCCATATGTTGAATGGGATCCAGCAGCGTAATACCCTTGGGAAATCGACTTTCAACCTCCAGTACGCTTTTCCAGAGGTGTTCGCGCGCAATGTCTTGTCGCAAATCCTTGGGGACAACAAGCCGAAGGTGGCTGATACTGTCAATGGTTGAAAGTAAAACTGGCACAATTACTGGCTGGCCCTTCTGTTTGGTAGGACAAGGCTTAATGCCGGCGGGTTGAGTAGTGATTTTTGAATGATCTGAAGAGGTAGTACTGCCTTTAGCGACGTTTAGAAGGACATCGACTATATACTGCTCATGAGGGGGGACATCAGCTTCAGGTATTGGCCGGTTCTGGGAGCGCATAAGATTAATTAGACAATGTGCTGGGAGCAGCAGAATCCGCGTACCTTCGGTGGAAGGCGTTTTTGGAAATTAATAACAACACCCCATCCAAAGTCTAAATTCTGGTACTTGACTTTGATCAATCGTCCAGGGAGGAGGAAGGGGAGAGAGTAAGATGGATGGGTGATGACCTCTCGAAAGTCAGCCGTTAGCTGGTCTAACTGTTGGCGATATTCATAATACTCTGCGACGCGTTCTTCGTCCGGTATTTCAATTGCATTTTTTGTGTCCTCTTCTAACAAGAGCTCTGTGCACGACTATAAACGTTTCGACCAAAGAAAAAATCTGTCGTGCACACCTCTCTCTAGTAACGGTATCCCAGCACTACTTTGGAACTGGAAAAAGCACTTTTCAAGCATAAACTCGGGACTGATGCCTTCGACTTTCATCAAGTTCAGGATCATGTTGTACCCAAGATGGAAAGCTGAGTCTAATCGATCAGCTTCGCCTTTCACCATAGTTTTCGCTGCTGCGGGTTCAAGCTTTTCGTCCACCATCATAATCACAACTCCCCGATCGTCCAGGCCACGTCGACCAGCACGTCCAGACATCTGGATATACTCTCCCGAAGACAGGTTACGAAACTCCCTTCCGTCAAACTTCCTCGCCGCAGTGAAGACAACAGTTTTTGCTGGCATGTTCAAGCCAATGGAGAACGTTTCTGTGGCAAAGAGAACTTTGATCAGACCTTCTTGGAACAGAATCTCAATAACTTCTTTGAGAATCGGGAGGAGACCACCGTGATGTACACCAATACCACGTCGAAGGAGAGGAAGAAGGTTTGTGATTTGAGGAAGCTGACGATCTCCTTCTGCGAGATTGATGATCGCGTTCTTGAAAATATTGGTAACAAGGTCTTGTTCATCAGGAGAATTGAACTCGAATTTGGACATGCTCGTGGCGAGTCCCTCACACTCGCGCTTGCCGAATGCGAAGACGATAACGGGATTGTAATTTTTGAGCATAATCATTTTGATTATTTTAGATATGTCAGATGACCCTATAATCGATGTGAATAGCATAATTAGAAGAGATGATTTTCGAGCTAACCTTTACTTTGGAGTGTACCTCCTTTCTTTATTTTTCCCTTTCTGCCTTTTCCAGCTTCTGGGTCGGCTGGATCATCACCCTGGCCTTCTTGCAACTTGCCCATGGCCTTGCTGAAATTGTCATCCCGAAACTCGCCTTTCTCGTTTACAACAAGAAAAATACCATCACCGCCGCAAGGAAAAAGGTAGTGTTGCAATGGGGTGGGCCGAAGGTCGGTGTATACGACATGGCAAGGTTGATCATGCGATTTGCATATCCATTCCGCAAATTGCATTGCATTGGGTATTGTTGCTGATAGGAAGACATAACGTACAGTGTGCGGAAGAAGAATAATTGTCTCTTCCCAAACAACACCACGATCCACATCGCGCATGTAGTGGATTTCGTCGAAGATGACCCAAGCCACTTCACGCATGATTTCTGAACCACGATATAACATCGAACGCAGAATCTTGAGGCATGTATGAGTATAGACATCTCTTGCAGGCAATTCCCAGTCACCTCTGTTGTCATTACCAAACATGTCGCCGAGGGGTTGATGGTCACATCTCCAGTCATGAGTCCAACATCTCCAAACTCTGCCAGCATTTCACGATACTTCTGGTTGCTTAATGCCTGAAAAAGAAGTGAGCAGAAATCCCCGACCCTCAGCAAAATGAAAACCTTGATAGGACTTGTGTAAATGACTCTCTGTTTTCTATTAAGACATTGAGCAATAGCGTATTCAGCTACGACAGTCTTTCCTGCACTAGTGTGAGCCGAAACGAGCACACTCTCGTTACGTTGTATGGCATAGACAGAAACCCTCTGGAAGGGATCCAATTCAAACTTGTACTCCCGATCAGGTTTTGCGGGTGGAACATGCTGAGATAGTGGAGTATATTGGTGGCCAAGCGGTACAGCGACTTGGTGCCGAACCTAGAACATTGTCCGCTAGGGTAATTGACGTGAAATAGAAGACCTACCTGGTGACGCAGCTCCAAACGCGATCCTACCTCAGTAGTGGTTCCAGTCAAACCGGCACTTGCAGTAATCTCTCGCTTGGCTTCAGTTTCAAAGTCATCTAGGACCACAGGGCCAGGTGACCTTAATCGTGCTCTCTTGACAGCATTGGTCGTGAGCTCTATGTCAACGAGGTGGTCGCCATCCTGTTCTGGAGGTCGGAGCTTTGGACTTTGTGCTTTCCTTTTCAAACTGGATGTGGGTGTGGGTGGCCTGTCGCTGTTTTGTTCCGTGGTATGTTCGAGAGAAATGCCTTCGTCAAGGTCGTCTGGAGGGACGTCAAGAAAAGAGAAAAGATTGTTGGCACTCATTAAACACAGCGTGAAATCTGATGTTCGCTGCTGAACTGGGATATCAAGTCAAGTCACCTGATTATGTCACCAGGTGACTTGACATTTTATCAGCAACAAGCAAACTAGTACTAAGACGCCTAAAATATGGCCCGTTGACTAGGGTATGTCTACAGGAGGCCTAGTGGCTGGACAGTATGGTGTGGGCAGTGTTTCATGGTAGATAGGTGGAGTAGTAGTGCGATCGAAGGTGTTGTCATTGCAGTAGTCAGAAAGGAGAGGAGAATTAATATGGGTTTATTGTGTTGGGCTTGGTGATGCCGTGGAGTGCTCACTCATGAGTCTCTCTTCGGAAAATGCTTCCAGTGGTATGTCATCGATGGTAGGTGATTTGACTTGATATCCCAGTTTTTTTGTAGAATAGTGTCATAGTATTCCGGGACATGACACACACTTCCTATTCATTCTTTAAAAAAAGTAGATCATGTGAATCAGTGGGTGATGAGATATTGTTGAATGAAGGCCCAGACCTGATCAAGTCTTATCTTCAGCAAGGTTCAGGGACCCAAGGTGAATGTTGGTTACTGGATCTCATGTAAGCCTGCGCGATGCACATGATGAGATCAATGTTATTGTTTCATATATTGATATTGGTAGCTACGTTACATGATGAAGATAAGGAGTGTAATATGTTTGTATTCACTATCCGTTTGTAACCTACCCTACCGTAACTGTAGCCTCCCCCGTTCGTATTTCAATAGTGAATTGGTCCATTTTCATCTTCTGAACATGGGGTTTGTGTTCTACTGAAAATCTTCTCTCTATTTTGTGCAGATGCTCATTACTGTCTCGGAATCAAGCTTCATTCTTTCCGAAGGCAAAAGCTGACCCCTATGGAAAGTACGAATGGTCATGTCTAGCATAGAATCAATAGTTCATCAACATCCTCGTCGCTACCAACTTCGTGGCGGGGTGCATCGGCTCCTAATAATTCTAATAAAAGATCAATGGAATCATGCATTGCTTTTAATACATTAGGAATGTCATTCAGGAAATTTGCACCCCGCTATTTTGAGAGTTCATTATTACGTATGTCATCGTTCAACAATCGAGACTTCGCATCTTCTTCGTTGTTGCGTCTACTAGTCAGGCATTGAATAGTGTGTCAAGCCATATACTCAGATGTGTCAACAGACAGATACCCTTGGCAGGCACAACAACCTGCTGACATTCTGCTAGAATGTTACAGTTCAGTTTCGGTTGGTGAGCAAATGTTGTATGTATGTATTTGGATGAAGAGTATAATTATAAACAATTTATCTTGGGAAGAAGGAAGGATACACTTGCTGAGCACATGAGAAGATCTAAGCATTCCAACCAAATCGTAATCGACAGTGATGAGTGAAGAAAACAAGTTTCCGCTTGGTTCAGCAATCGGAAGACGGAGACTGCCCATTCTCGGCCGATAGAATCACCTTGACAGGGCTCACAGGTTTGCCGGACTCAAGTTCCTGCAACATCCTCTCATATACAGTGTCCTCAACCAATTCCCACCGTGACGCGTCCTTCTGTAGTTCCCTTCTCAAGAACATTTCGTTCAGCCCAGCAAATGTCCAGCCGATGTCTCTGAGATGTTTGATACAGTCCAGGATCCACGTCTGAGGGCTCCACCATGGTTCCTGCTTATGGATAACAACCTCTGTGAGCTTCGTGCGCATCTCCTTCACTCCATCCCTCGGAACATTCCCTACATGGCATCCCCCACGATAGCTGTCTACGCGATCAAGATTTTTCAATTGATCAGAGACGTAGGTGTAGGAATCTCGGTTGCCCCGTATTTCAAATGTGTAAATACACTGGGAGGATTCTATGACGTTTAAGGTCCAATGCTCGCGACCGTTTAGCTGGTGAAAGCAAGTAAGGATGATTGGAAAAGTCCCTGGGCCAATTGAGCGAGTGGGAGTGGGGGACCTAGTGGGGGTCATTCGACAAAAGAAAAAACGATTATCGGTTTATCGGTTGGAATGATCATATTACAAACTAGCCGAGTTATGCAAAGGGCCGGGGGTTCATGTTCGGTTTCCTTTTCGGGCAACCCTCATGTTGACTCACCGGAGTTTTTGCTCGGCACGTAGATACTTGCAGCGATCTCAAGAGGAACTAGAAGCATACAAACACAAGCGACAGGCAGAGTGGAAACGAAAACAAGGAGGAAACACATTTCTTGACCACCTTGTGGTCACTGTGAACGGTGGAAAGGGCGGTGACGGTTGTGCAGCTTTTCTTCGTGAAAAATCCAAGCCACTTCGTCCTCCTTCTGGTGGAAACGGTGGAAGGGGAGGTTCAGTGCATATTCTTGCAACTTCGACGCTTTCTACCCTCTCTTCTGTGCCCAATCACATCCGAGGCCACAGCGGCGAACATGGAAAGGGCACATGGCAGAACGGGAAGGCTGCGGAACCACTGATGATCAAGGTACCAGTTGGCACGGTTATACGGGAACTTGGAAGGAATGACCCACGCAAAGCAAAAGATGAGTGGGAGCATGAGGAAGAGACTATGCTTGCAGAGGGCTTGACCACGAGCGAGCGGATGGAAAGAATGAGGGAGAGACGGTGGCTGCACTACCCGGGTTATGGAAAGCTAAACGTCCAGAGGGACGACTTCAAAGAAGCTGAGGCGTCTATGTACAAACTTGAGCGTGAGCGTCGCCTTGCACGCCGTCGTCGGCTGGACTCAAGTCCTATACATCTCGACCTGGACAAAGAAGACGGTGTTGACACTTGTACTGAAGCCGATGATGCCCCCTTAGGCATTCACCAACCTGAATACTTAGGTCATCTGATTGCTGAAGGCGGCCAGGGAGGGCTTGGCAATCCCCAGTTTGTTTCTTCCTCAAATAGGTCTCCTCGATTTGCCACTCGCGGTCATGAAGGAGAATCGGTGACTCTACTTCTTGAGCTCAAGCTCTTGGCAGACATTGGTCTCCTCGGAATGCCTAACGCGGGTAAGAGCACACTTCTTCGAGCTCTTACAGGGGGCCGAGCCAAAACTGATGTCGCGGGATATGCCTTTACAACTCTAAATCCCGTGGTTGGTATTATACGCGTAGCGGATGATGGAACTTTTGAAGGTGAACTTGTCCCGGATGAGACCGTCTACGGTGAGACAAAGACAGAATCGCAAACATTTGAAGAGAAGATGAAACGGGGGGAATTTGCCAATGCTCTTACCAGAAATCAGAGGGTCTCCACAGAAAACTCATCGTGGATTGATACATTTGCGGAATCGAGGCCCACAAGACCCGGACACCATTTTGATCTCTACGAGAAGTTTCGTTTCACTATTGCCGATAACCCAGGTTTGATAGAAAATTCGTCATCCCCTTCCGCACACGCTGGCCTTGGTCACTCCTTCCTTCGAGCTGTCGAACGCTCTCTTGCTCTTGTCTGTGTCGTTGACTTCTCTGGTGGAAAGTCAGTTGAAACTATAGAGGGTGTGACCAGTACAGAGAGTAGAATTGAAGCATCACCCATGACAGATGATCCACCGGCACCCATCGACCCCATAAAGATCAACGTGGATCCTTGCGAAGCTATCAAAATATTAAAAATTGAGCTTGAGACATATCAAGAAGGAATGTCATCCCGTATCAGAATGGTTATAGCCAATAAAGCAGACCTTGTCGCTCCTCAAACCTCATCTAGTTTCCCACCGACTTCACCAGAGACTGTTCAAGAAGCCAAGGCTCGCCTGGCACAACTCGAGGAGTACGTTAGGAAAGAGCTAGGCAAAGATGTGGTTGTAGTTCCCGTGTCTGCGAAGTATAGGATGAACTTGAGAAAAGTAGTGGCACTAATGAAAGGATATGTCGAAGCTCATCGAGAAGAGAATTTGATCATTCAACGGGCGGCAAATGGACTGAGTAGAGAATGATGGATTCCAAGTTGTAACAAAATTTGTGATTCTGGTCAAGTTTGTACTTTTCAGCCTTCCCAACAGATGCCGCTTCCGAACATGGCGTCTGTCACCTGCATAAATGCCCTTGAACAAGAGTCTATCGTGCTGCTTTATTGATCAGACGTTATCAATCGGAATAGATCGACTAATCCTGAAATCAAAAGTTCATAGCTTAATTCCTCTTCACCCTAAAGTTCGGGCCGCTTGAAGAGAGACTAAGGGTTCATTGACGAACAACGCCTTGGTTTCACTCCACATTAATGGGGCCAGGCAGCATCGGGAGGTCTCATTCATCATCAAAACATGCCGGAACCTACAGGAATGACTCCATTGAATAATTCCTCGGAGAAAGGTTTTCCCGGAAGGTGACACACCTTGTATTGATCTTGAATACCATTATCTCCCAAGCTTGGTGAACCGGATTTGCAAATTAGTAACAATCCATTCATATGGTTATAGTGGTGTCCATTCATCAGTAGAACTTCTTTTGTCAGTATAGGAAGGTCTCATTATGGAGGCAGTGTGGATCAATATCAGTTGGCTATATTCGGTGTGCGGTGCAGACTTCAGCGCCTGAGGTTCAATAATGGTGTCTCCGCGAATTAATGAGAAGTCGAATCGAATATCAAGCTATGCTACTGTTTGATCAAGAGTAATTAACTGGAAGTACAGCTCGAGGCAGCGGCATTCTCAATTGATCCATATAACGCCCACTGAAATCATGACAGTTCAGGCTCATGTCCTTCCATTGAGAAATGTGATATCAGTCTTGAATCTGCCCTTTCGACGTGAAGTAACTCGTATCAAAAATGCACTTTAACCAATGTGATACTTCTCCGATCTAGCTGTGAACTGCGTTGACTATAAAGAGGTATGGGTTAAGCTTTTCCTTTGCTAACCTTATCTCCAGATGGATGGTCAGGCTATGAAGGGCTTTCATATATCTCAATTTTTTCCTGTGTGAGAACTTAAATTGGGAGGTAAAGTCTTGTGAAATTATCATGGAACATGTTATAAATGAAGCCGTTCATGGTTTTTCGTCTCCAAACCCTCATGTTATCATTCCAGATGGGTACTTTCCTTCTATCAGCTGATTCATCAGGTGCTTAGTAAGCACATAGTCCGTGCCACATAGTAGAACCTAGAAACCTCAGTTCAGCTCCTACAGGAACTAAGATATATTTCCATTTTTCTACCCAGTATAGGAGTAGCTAATTGTATCTAAAGTTTCACAGGTACAATCATATTATGTTGGTGAGGCACGACATTCCAATGCTTTCTATTTTTACATTTTATTTCCAATCAAAACTGGCCTACATTTCCACAAGTCTTCTTAATATGCCATCTTTTTTCATTATAACTATACAGTTCTTATTCTATGTTTCTCCTACTCATAAAAACAGTCCAATCCAGTTGCCTAACTTCGGCTGTTCACACGAAGCGTGGGTGCTGAGGTGAGCATTCAGATTAGATACTAAAAATGTACCATTGACTTGATGTATCTAGCGTACGGCTCCAATAGGTATGAATAAAAAAATAACTGTTCACACGAAGTGCGGGTGCTGAGTGTACATCTCCAATACGTTGGTTCAGCACTTAGGGAAACTGACAGTTTCATCTGACAGTTTCCGTCCAACCTGTGTCTGTAATAAAAGAACATGCATGATGCAGGTCAATGAAACTGTTCCCATAAAGCTGTTCTTGATGAAGCTCACTGTCTTCTCTGCAGTGTGCCTGATTAGTTGTTCCTCATGCTCGTTAATCAAGTCATCTAGTCATTCTCCTGGCGCCATCAAACCTGAGGCATATTACCATCGGGCCGATGATATTGTGAGATTTCTAGGTCAGACGGACATGGATGATTATAAATGTACAGACAATGTTCTTTTCCGCCCTGATCAACACTGCCCATCTTCTGCTCAACGTCCTGAACCCATTGGTACGATGTCATCCTCAAGGTTCGCTCATACACTAATGAAACAATCTTCTCAGCACCTCATTTTCAAAGGCCATCGTGAGGATGTCATGTTCGTTGCAAGAAATAGCTGCCATGCGTTTACTGTGGGTATCTAAATGATGTTCATTGATTAAATACTTACTCAAAAGACAGGCAAGGACCCTTGGTAAACAGTTCTCTTTTGCGCTGGATTACTGATTCATATCCTACTTAGTTAATTGGTCAATATATCAACTGGGGTGAGTTACTTGATGTATAATAGATATCTGCTGCAATATTTCCATCTCCAGTCTTATTGGGAGCTCTGGCGATTCAAGTGTACATCTACGTATTAGCCTTCCCAAAGGATAGCAAATTTACGAAAGCACTCGGTGCGCCGCGGAACCTCCTTATTCCCCCAGATCAGTGACACAGTATCAGTGGGATGGGTATTCCTCTTGGATCTCATCCAAACTGGATTCGCATCACAATTCGCATGGTATGAGCATATCCATTTCACTACGAATATGTGACTGATCGATGATTCTCTCCAGGATCTTTTTAATGGAAGGGCAGCGGCACAGCCCAGGGACTATAGCTATTCCACTCTTGTCTAGCCTTGGTCAGTCCTAGTCCCTCTTTCATCTTAATGAGTATTCATGATGCATTATAGTTGCTTTCTCTGTTCAATTGTTTTTTGTTTGGCGTATCTGGAAACTCGCTGCATTGCACAAGATTATACATTTCACTATGATAGGGCTCATTACCACAGTAAGACATCTTTTTGCTCATCTGCCATTGAACTAGCTTTACACAACTTCAGATTGCTTTGGTATCCTGCATTGGAGCTGTCTGGTCCGGCATTGAGGTTTGCCTCTGATTATAAGGGGTTGGCTATTAAATTTCAGCCAGTCAGACAGCATTGACAACATTATTGATGCTTCACCATCGGGAACACCACTCACTGTAAGTCAGCTTTTTTTCCGTTCACTTGAGCAATGTCTAATTAATCTCTGCAGATGTGGATGGCGGGAAGTATTACATCTGATGTGATGATCACTACAACCATCATTGTTCAGGTATGTCCTTGAAGATATGTATTGTCTTTTCCAGGCAATTGATGAACATTAGCTCCTTCGCCGCTCGGAAGATGTATTCAGCTTCAAGACAAACAAGATCATTCATCGCGCAGTCCGCATGACTGTGGAAACAGGGGCTCTTACCGCGGCTTTCGTCATTGGCATGTATGCATGGGGCGGAAATGTTTTGGTTAGTGGAGCCAATTTTACGCTGTTCGTGTTGCACTTCCTCAGCTCTGTTCCTGTCTAAGTGTTGTGTTATGTTGATACAGGGGGTTTTCAGTTGGCAAGGTATATTCGAACTCGTTATTAGCCAGTCTTAATTCGCGTGCACCGTTGATTAAACAGGGATCCGATGATGCGGTGTACAGAAGTTGTTGAACTTGTGACAATATCACAATTAACCCGCAGAACTGGACAGGCCCTTGAGTTGTAGTAAGATGCCATCACTACTAATATAAGAATAGAATAGCTACTGGTATAACATGTATGTAACCCTCTATGAGTTATGTGTTTGATCCCAATTAGATTGTACACAGTAAGAGAACCAGCTAGCCCCTAAGGTACGGTGCTCCCCAGTATCTGCAGATGGGCTGCTCATCAGAGATGAACCACTGGGTCTATGACACCACTTATATCCATATGTCCTGGATGTGAGACACTCTCACATCCATATACATAGTGCACTTGAGCATTTACCTCCCTCAGCCATCTACCGCATTGGGTGATATCTGAGGTGAGCATTGAATCTTGCAGATGTACATTTTATTCTAGGTAATAATATCAGCCGTCTACCACATTGGGTGACATCTGAGCTGTACATTTCATTCTGCGATGACTTCAGAAACTTTGATCTGGAATGCCGGCCCAGGATCGACGGATCTAGCCGGTGAAAACTCCATTGAATATCATGGTCTCGGGGGTGGGGGAAAAGAATTGGCACCCATATACTCAAATCACCTAAGAGTAAGTGACCGTTGAGTAAAGGGTACAGCGATAATTATTCATGTTTCTTGTAAATGTCCATTTTGAACGTCGGTCCTGCTACTCTTTGTTGGCACTCTCAAGCAAGTCTGTGCTTGAATACCTATAAAGAGCTCAGCGGCTCTAGCTGTATGAATTAACATAAAGTCATGAAAAATTGTGGAGTACAAGTTATTTATATATGTGTCTACAATGAAAGATAGAATATCTAGTACACAAGAGAGAGAGACCACAGTTTTGACTAAGGTTTGTTATTTCTACACCTAGAAAACAATTCGAATTGATGAGATTTGTACTTCAAGTTCCAGAATACTTAAACTATTGCTTACAGGGTTTTTTTTACAAAGCAAACTAAGATAATCTCACAAGTCAAATGTTGTTTTCAAAAATCTTCTGTTTCTCTCCTCTCCGCTCCAATTTTTCCTCCATGAAATCAAACTTGTTCCTAGACATTGTGGACTGTAGGCTAAGATCGTGGATGCGAAGCTTTTTCAGCACGGCTGATAGATCACCGCATACAATCTGACACGACAGCTCAATAGCAATAGAAGGTGACCTGAGTGCTCACCGTGAGACATAGAATGCCCGGACATCTGAGAAACGGGCCGTTTACGTGACTACTATCATGCTTCAGAGTGAGAAAGGGTGTCCTACTCTGGAACACAGGATTCGAGGTTGGCACCATTATAGAACATTCCACGATGAGGCTGACAATGCGGCTTATTGCGTGTTGTTCTCGTTGTCATCAGGCTCATGATACATTCGTTCACCTGCTATCCAAAGACAATATTTTGGATGGCTGTATATATTGATGAAACCGCAAGGTGAAACATAACCGATGAAAACATGCAGAACTCGCATGCAAACTTTTGGCGGCTCCATTGGTTCAGTATGCCTTTTTCGTCTCTTTATGAGCCACAAGGGATGATCGCCTGTTTTCGAAAAGATGCCACAAAGACTGCCTGATTCTTACGACTTTATGACCAAGGCTTCGATAGATTCCCATCTCATCATATCTCAGTTCCTATGACTTACCTAATCTTTGACTGCCTGCAGTGTCCCCGATATCGGAGATGATCAAACAATTCGAGAGCTCTTTGGTGCAGAGAAGTTCTGGAAGGATTTGCCTTGTTAGGTTCGAATCTTTAGGAAGTTTTGGTTTACAAATGAAGGGATCGTACTAACGCACCGTGTGACAACTCGATGAAGATTACATCAGTATATTTGTGCGAATAAAGATGAAGGACGCATTGCGCAAGGGTCGGATGCAGTCTGCTTTTCTGAAGGAACGAGGTTGTAATGAGGTAGTGGTGGATCAATTTTTGTGAATCTAGCTTTGATGTCAAGCATGTGTCATTCAAACCGATCTGATGCTCAATGGTATTCAGCTTCCGCGCCATATCTCCGTGGATGTCTGAAGGTTTTGAAATCATCAGGACTCCAAGAGGTTGGGGTCATCACGCAGATTTCTGATCATATCTTCTCGTCTTAACCTGATTACCAAGTTCGACAATTGAGATGAATACGCCCTAACTAGGTGAACGATCTACGACCTCAGCAGCATGTGAGCTCTTTCAATAAATGACAATCTTAGGTACACACGACAGAAACGGGCAGAAATAAGAACGACAGGACTCATTCACGTTGTATTAGTGCCAAAAGTCCTAGACCTCCTAGTAATGCGTATTTGAGCTGCGGAAAATCATTCTATAAGGCAAGTCCTCGTCAAAAAGCCATGGGTAAGTATTTGTGTGACATTGGACATACCATAGCAATTGTAACATATCCGATGTAGGGAAGAAATCTATCGCAGCCAAAGGAGTTTTATCAGTCTCAGGAACCTGGAAAGACGGAGGCACTAGACACACCCTCGAACTTTGCCAACAATGTGCTTTCGCTCCAGCCATTTTAAGCCCTGATACAACTCAAGATCGTCTACGTGATTGTTGTCACCCTTTGTCAACATAAGCTGTTTATCCTTGATCTTGTCGTCATGTGTTTCTAGGACTCGATGGACAATTGGGATATCAGCGCCAGGAATTTTGTATACAGTGATATCGCCAGTATAGTAGCGTTCATTCGGAAGGTTGGTTAGGAAGAGAAGGTCGCCTCGGTAGAAAGCTGGTTCCATTGATCCACTGCAGAGTCATACACAGTCTAACATTTAGACTTGCGAAAAGCAAGGTCGAACCTGAGCACTACAACGATTGGTGACTCCGAATTTGTTACCAAACTGAGGCCTTTCCAGATCATGAGACCTGAGGCAATGACCGAAGCGAAGTTGAGGACCTGTAACAGAACCTATAACAAATATGAACACTCGTGAGGGACAGAGGACCAAGACTCACATGCCGGAATCCAAGTCTCTTGAATGTCTTTAACTCCTCAGAGAGCATAACAGTGATGTAGGAGAGAGAATGTTACCTGAGCCGACACGTCCGCAGTTACGCTTAGGTTCACGTGGTCATATTTGGAAACAGTGTTCATAAATTGATCCAAAATCAACATCAACCATTAGAATACAAGGTTTAAGATGCATAGAGGGGCCTAATCATATCATGTTGGGCATGGAGGGTAGTAACAAGATATGCGGGAGGAGTGAACGGAAAAGCAACAAGATGACAGGGAGCCACCTGATCATCACCCCTTCACTTGCTATCTCACGAACGATTTTCAAAGACGTATAATGAGTTCTTTATTTTTCGGGGTTGGGATTCCTGGAATGAGCGAATGAATCAGTACCAGATAGAAGAGAGTGATGGGAATGAATCAGATAGGAGCGAAAGACGTTGAAAGAACGATTTTCAACACCGTGGTTCAGCGTGAACTATGATGCAATTATATCATCAGGTGATAGGAGTCTTGGTGCACATGTATTTGGGTGCTAACGATCGGGACAAGGCCATTGGTATTGAGCTACTCACATTCTCCGTTTGCCTCCAGGAAGAGTCGTCACATTGACAAAACTGGTGCAAGTCAATAACAGGACGACCCGAGTTAACACAACTACCTACCGACGATTATACAGGATGCGTTTCTTGGCACGCCCTTTCGGTGGTTTCTTCTTCTCCTGTTTGTCGACCTTAGGTGTCTGGGACTTGACTTTGCCAGCACGGGCAAGAGAACCGTGAACTATACTCACAAGCCTAAGTCGGGGATGTCAGAGCAACAGCGACAGCATACCTTTTCCCATCTTGTATTGAAGTTGCGGGTCGTCGGAGGCGACGAATGCAATCTCCAGTTATGCAGTTCCTAATGATAAGGTTACGGGACTCTCCGGATCGATGGTGATCAGATAATTACTTGATAAAATTGTGACATATCAAGTCGCCGCTTGAATGTCTAGACTCACAGTCACGCTCTACGCACTGGAACATCTCAGTTCCTTGCTGACTCTCCTAGACCCTTTCAGACCCATCTGCACAAAGGTATATCAGGTCGTGCACAGACATGACCTTTCTCAGTCATTGTCGCCAGGTCTATCTCTTGGAAAAAAACTCAATCTAATTTCCATCTCCTCTCCTGGCAGAGGTATCACTGGCTCTAGAAAATCCTTTAGTCTCTATCTGTTTCTCTCCTAGATTCTTGGTCTCTCACTCAAAAAGAGAGCACTGCATTACTGTCTTGATTCAGGCACTCAGCACTGTCCTTTGGTTATCCCAAGAATCCAAATGCATCATGCTATGGCCACTGTCTCCAACTCTACTTCAATGACTGTGGCTTGTGCAAGAACCTTGACAAATGCCATTTCAGCTCATCTCTCCACTGAAGAGCATACCAAGAATGTGATGCTTTTGATCTCAATGATGCCTCAGACTGTGTACTCTTCAGCTGCTACTGCCTGCCTTCTAGTCCCTTCAGTGACAATATTATAGATATGGGTGACCTCTGTGCTGCCATACACTATCTCGACTTCAAGCACAAGCACTTGGCCTCTTTTTTGATCTCTTTGTTGCCAATCTCCTCTTCGACAACCTTCAATGTACCGATCCCGATGTACCGATCCCGATGTAAAGGATGTCATTACCTACATCACCAACCCTCAAGTCAAACATGGTACTGCATGTCACCTCAGTGTAGTACCAGACAACCTCCTTACCAATAAGACCAGTAATCGGCATTTGTATTCTAGCGGTCATTGCCTTTCCCTCTGTCAGGGGCACTCAGGATCGTCACCTAGAAGATGTTCTTGGTCCTGGAGATAATGCAACGGATTATACCCATAGTAGTGTTGTGGGATTGGAGTTTAACTAGGCGGGTATCTTGCATCCAAGTAGACGGGTGATTTGTTGAAGTTAAGCAATCCTGCACAAGGCAGTTATGCAACCGGTGGTTGAATTACACCTAATTTTGGTCAATTCTGGTAGTCCTGGTGCAGACGAAGCAGGTGCTTGGTCTGATTGGGATAAGAAATCTCCTGGTAGTCCTTTTAGTCCAGCTGGTGGTGGAGAACACAATTTGATTATCCCAAAGTAAGTAATCTCGGGAAGAAGTTTCCAAGCAACGAGCATCATTGCCCAATGGATGGCAAATGCTTTGTCTAGACCCCTTGCTGATCCCTTTCAAAACTTATCCAGTGGCATCTTGCTCACTTGAAGCATGCCAGGCGCATGATACCTATCCTCCAAGTCCTCATCTGCCTTCTGTTCTGACTTCCATGTACAGGGTCGCGTTTATGATGTGTCTACCTTTGTTTGGGAACTTCGAGCAGCACAAAATTTGGTAAACATGCTTTGAGGGGTTGTCTCAAGTCTCTTGAAATAATGATATCATACCACAAGAAACAGAGTGTTGCCATTGATATGTTGTCATGTATCTGTAACATCAGAGCTGATCTCATCAATCGAGGATGGGTGAATTTCCCTAAACGGTCGACGAGAATAATGAAACCTGCTCCTGTCATAAATTTGATTTCACTTTCCTTGATAACATACTTCACCGTGAGCAAGATTTGTCCCAGGTGTACAATCGCTACCACTCTTCAAACTTCACTCTCTTTTATATTCAAGCGTCAGCCCCTTCGACGATGTTTTCCGAGATCTTCATTAATCTCCTACTCGCCGCTTCCCCAGTTCTGGCTACTGTCTTTGTATGCTGCACAAAATATTTCTTGAGTTCTTCTGATATCTTCTCTAGATCACCCAACCCACTGCTTTGTCAACTTTCCACGGAGGTCAACCCGCCATGATCAACTGGCAAGATGATGGTGCTGCTCCATCTCTCCAGCAATTCGGCGATGCTATTGTTTCTATCTATGTTGGAAATTCCCAGAACCAGGTACGAGTTACCGCATTCTATCCCGGTTTGATTTAAGTGTTTTGATAACTAGACCTCCCTGCAAACCATTGTGGACAGTGTGAACGTCGCCACCACTGATTCCATCCAGTTTACCCCAAATGCCGACATGGGTTCCGATGGCGATTTTTAGTGAGTGCCTTTCAGCATCGTGCAGTTTGACTCGTCCTTAGTAAGTCTTAGTTTTATTCGCTTTGAGTCTCTCGCCTTCAAGGATCCTCAGAATCCCCAGCTCCCTGCCTTGTCTTTCTCTTCTAAGTTTACGTGAGTATTCAGTTATATCTTACCTTCTCACCATTGATTTTTTTCTTTAGGATGGACAACATGAGAGGAACTTTCAATTCTACTATTCGGGCTCAGATTGCAGGTCAATCAACTGCACCTCTTGTCGGACAGACCATGCTGAACACTGCACCCACAAGTCAAGCTTCCGCTACAGCACCTCGTAGCTTCTCTACGATAGCGTCTCACAGTACCTCCAACTCCGTGGCAGCCTCCTCCACTTCGGGTGCTGCTTCAACTCCCTCTAGCAGTGCTGCACTGAGTTCAAAAGCCAGCTGGATGGCTATCATTTTGGGCGCACTTACTGGTGTCACTACATTTTAGGTCCCGCCATGAAACCCATTCCTTCTTCGACTTGGATAGCCTCGTTTATTTTGTGTGTCCAATTGCTCCCGATATGTATTTTAACTTCGCTTCTTGTTTCAAGTTCTCTAAGAGAATGTATGCACACTTGCACTGGTGACAGTTGCCATCCTATAGGAAATCATCGTTACGATTGATGTCTTCATTCTTTTCTGTTTTTTGATGCCAGAATATGTTTCACTTCCTAACGTGTAGTTGCAGTTTTATTGTACACTTCCAGGCAGACAAGCTCGACAAGCTCGAATTGCTTCGACGATTGCCTGTCTAGTTTAAAATATATATGAGTAGTCGATGTGATTGCCAATGGGAAGCATTAAGGACAGTACAAGAACAGTTCAACAAATCCCAGATAAGGCCATCATCTACTAACCGTTCAGAAGTCTGGATGAGCATTCATCGCTCGAGATAGAAAACTCCTCTGGGGCTGAATTTACAGGAAAATTATCACGTGGGGACTAGTATACAGCGCTGAGTTGATTCTGCTCCCAGTACCAGTCCAAGGAGCGACGATATTCGACTTAGACCCCGGTTTCTGGGGAAGTCCCAGGAAGCACAGACTGCGACGGCCCGTTGCACCCCTAGCCCGATAACGACCCTGCCATATTGGAGCGACACGATGAAACTCCGTGCTACCTTGAATCAGACAACGTCTGGGGCATATTGACGTGGGTATAAATTCTCCGTGTCCAGAGATGTTCCGCAATCCGTTTTGGGTGGGCAGAGGTGACTTGAAATGAACATCATCGTACGCGACAGACGATCTTCCGAAGCTGATGAGATGTTTGTCCTAGGAAGACTGGGTGTCTGTCCCGTTCATCGATAAGTCAAATAGATATAGGGTGATCCGGAGACAGCGGACATCGTATAGGCGAGAGTCAGCAGCATCAAGATCGCAGACTGTACTTTAAGTTGGTTTGAGTGACTAATGTTCTAGTAGGAGGGGAAAAGTTGAGTCAACATTGGAGAGGAAATTTATCTACTGGATGATGCACAACAGTGAGAATTTTTTCGTGATTTGAACCAGACCCTGGACTGCTAAAACAGGTGATAGCATTTGTCAACCCGCTGAAGACCATTATCCTTCTCGCGCCAAATGAAAGCACAATTATTCCTTCCTTCCGATAGGGCCCTCAACAAAACTTTTGACAATGTGCACTGCCTAACTGAACTATTAACACCACTGTCAGCGATGATTATCGGCCAATAACGCGTTCTTTTTAAAGGTTGTCGGTCAAATTCTTTGCATGCGAACATCTTGGCATCTATCTTGGCATCGGTACCGGCGAAACTTGACCTTCTTTTTCGACCTAGTATTTCTTTTACTCAACAGCAAGTGATCTAGTACTAGGACGCGGAATTCACGATGGATGTGAAATTTTCTGGTAGTAGCTGGGCCTGGACCATCTCTTAGCACGAAGGTACACCCGAAACTTCAGCATCAAAAATGGACCTTCACGTCCACTTTTTCATAGGTCATCCAACTACCCCGTCGAAAGGTCTTGCAACTTTGCGAACGCGCGGACTTTTTCCGGCCACGATACAATGATTCCGAATTAGATTCAATGACTCAAATTCTTAAACACTCCGATCGTTGATGTACACGCCCCAGGACTCTTGGCGTGATAGATTTTTGTAGACCCCAAGAGTGTGCATCGACATGTGACTGGATGAGTTTGATGAATGTCTTATGATCACGACAAAAACAAACAGCCATCGTATAAAAAGGACGAAGGACCCTTTGTAGAGTATTTTTCCGTGGAAGCGAATTCACATAGGACATATGAAGAACAGACAAATTTTGGCTATCCTCACTCTTGCTCTTCCTGCTCTTGCTCAACAACAGGTGTGGGGACAGTGTGAGTATGTATCAGATTGTTTCGAGACGGTGTGACTCATCCATCATAGGTGGTGGCATTGGCTGGACTGGCCCTATGACATGTTTATCAGGGTCAATCTGCACTGTCCTTAATCCCTGGTATTCGCAATGTATCCCGGGAGCCGCTCCTCCCCCTTCGACGACCACCGCTCCGATAACAACGCCTCCTTCATCTACCACTACTTCTTCTATCACTACACCCACCAGCAACCCAAATCCTCAGGACTGCCCAACTCTTCCGTCTAATCCGTCTCTCACGTCCAACTCTTTCCTCCCAGATCCTTTCACATTTTTTGACGGCACTCAAGTAACCACCAAAGCTCAGTGGGACTGCCGCCGTGCAGAAATCTCACAGCTTCTTCAAAAATATGAGTTGGGTACCCTCCCCCCTAAACCTTCCTCCGTGAACGGTTCATTGTCTGGTGGTGTCCTCACAGTCAACGTATCCGAAGGTGGAAAATCTATCTCTTTCACAGCGACCGTATCCTTGCCGAGTGGCAGTGGGCCGTTCCCTGCCATCATTGGAGTTGGTGGCATCAGCATTCCAAGACCTTCCGGGGTTGCCCTCGTCACTTTCAACAACGACGATATGGCTGCTCAGATAAACAGTGGCAGTCGAGGCCAAGGAAAGTTTTACCAGCTTTATGGAGCGAATCATTCCGCTGGTGCCATGATTGCATGGACTTGGGGTATTTCTCGTGTCATCGACGTACTCGAGACCATCCCCAATTCTAACATCGACCTGACAAAACTTGCTGTCAGCGGATGTTCCAGAAATGGAAAGGGTGCACTCGTTGCAGGTGCTTTTGAAACACGTATCGCCCTGACGATCCCTCAGGAGTCTGGATCCGGTGGTGCTGGATGTTGGAGAATATCAGACAGGATGCTTTCAAGTGGTGTCAACACTCAGACTGCGTCGGAGATTGTGGGAGAGAATGTCTGGTTCTCTCCCAACTTCAATCAACTCGTCAACCAAGTCAACAACTTGCCCTTTGATCACCACCTACTTGCAGCTCTTGTCGCACCTCGCCCTCTGCTAATCATCGACAATACGGGTATTGACTGGCTTGGTCCGGAAAGTGTTTGGGGTTGTATGCTTACCGCTAACAAGGTTTGGCAGGCACTTGGTGTTGGAGATCTGATGGGGATCAGTCAGGTTGGCAATCATAACCATTGTGCCTTCCCGGGAAATGAACAGAGTGATTTGGATGCATTTGTGGACAAATTCTTGGATGGCCAGCCAACGAATACAAATATCCTCAAAACTGACGGTGCCAACAATCTTGGTTTTGTTGAATCACAATGGGTAAACTGGCAGGTCCCCACCCTGTCATGATATCAATTGTCATATCTTAAGCACGTTTGTGTACTTTTAGTTTTGGTTGCCGATTAATGATGACAAGCTAAATTCAATATGGATATTTTTGAGAAGTTTTCTCTAAATTTCTATTGCCACACTCATTCAAAAATATTGAGGCAGACCGAGACGTAGCTTAGCGTGGATCGATTAGTATCACTCCTGATCTGACAGAGATGTCCCCGGTTGTGGTGCTGTGTCACTCAACTCTGAATCATTTACCTTTAAGGTTGTCAATCCTCGAAAGGGATCAGTCTGCCATGGTGGCAAACCATGTACCGTAACTTGGCTTGATGATGGCGTACGCCCCCTCCTATCTGAGATTGGTGTATGCACTGTGGGACTATACACTGGGAAACAGGTTCGCTGAAACGTTCGTCTCTCCTTCAAAAACTCATTCTTCGTCATCCAGAAATTGATTCAGACCATAACGCCAGCAGACGTTTCCACAAAATTGTCGCTAACTTTCACTGTGCATTTCTTTTTTGGAGGATTTTCCCTGCTTTGCTGACATCATATCATGCCTATAGTCTATTCCTGCTGCTGGTCCCAATTCGGATGCCTAGTGTGTTTTCATCATTGATCAATACCTACCCTTAAGATTTAACACCATCTTTTCCAGTTATCTTGCTTTCGTTTCTACATCTGCCAAACAGAACAATTCCCTTCCATACGCCGCTTTCTCACCTTTCTTCCGGTCCGTGGCTTTTCAATACAATATTATCTTCTTCTCACTACCGCATTTAGACTGGATCGAATGACGGGATCATTCATAACTTCTGATTCCTCTGCAATATACCCAATTCCTTTCCCCACATCCATTAATTTATCAAGCAGCAATACTGTTTTGTCCACCATCACTGTTGGAACAATTCTCACATCCACAGCACAAAGCTCCAATCATACCACTACAAAGACCACTCAAATTCTGCAGCTATCGAGCATCCCAGAAGCCTCCTCTGCGACGGTCAACTCTGTTACCACCCCCTTCAGCGATCTTAGTCCACATTCCTCCGCCACGACTCCGGTTTTGACTGTGACCACACCTTTTTCTTCCTTTTCCTCGAGTTCCTCCACACCGTCAGTCTCTTCTCTCAACACTGGCGATACCAGTGGTGCTCCGGGTGTGGGACTTTCCAGAGGCATTGTGATCAGTATTGCTGCAATTGCTGGCATTGCCAACCTTCTGACTCTCTTATGAGCTCTCTTCGTCAGTCTCCGTATCTTGGTTCTTCGTCTATCAAGAGCGCTGTCGTATCGTAAATTCTGTTTGTTTTCTCTGCTCTTTTTGCATTCGATTGCTTCGAGTCTTTCTCGTCTTTCTCGCGCAGCCTTTCCGCATTTGTTAAGTCGTGTCTTAGCCATGGACATATGCCATAAGCTCGCACTCGTCATCTGTATGCCTCAATGTTCTGCGCTACCTAATGGTCTTGTCATACGTATGTCTGAATACCGGCGCTACCTAAACTCCCATCCGTCACCCTGTCTTATGCTGCCTCAGAGATGGGACAAAATGTTAGTAAATTTCCTTCGTTTCGACGGCAACCTCCCTCTCTTCTTCCTAGAGAAAACCCACCAGAAGTGAAGTCAGGCTTGACACTTGATCATCAAAACTATTTCTCTGCAAATGAGCCCTTTCTGGCTATTGTTGCTGCAGCTCAAGCTGATCTAGCCGTCCAAAGTTTTATGTATCTTCCTGAGCCATTGAAGATATGAGAAGTCACATTGTGTATGGTAGGCAAGGTCAAGGATAGATGGGTCGATATTGGTCGATGCCAATTTTTTGCAGAAAATTCATCTGATATACTCTGACATTCCTTGATTCGATTTCGTTTCAAAACTGTTCTGTATGATCAGAGCAAGGTAAAATTCTGATGTTCCTAATTCGACTTTGGCCGGCTCATGGGATTCACATGTTTACATCGGTAAATTTATATTTAATTGATCTAATGTGAGCAACGAATCCTGCAATTATATTATCTTACCAGTGAGAGGTCATTAAGTTCTGGGATGAGGCCGTAGGAGCAATGGTGTTTTCCGCGCTTGAGGACGCGGAGATGGTGAAAAGCGCGTGAGAAACACATGACTTTGGATTACGCACTCCGCCCCCTGTTGCCTTTCTCCTCCTCTATGTCATCAGACCATTCACCAGTTACAGAAAAGCCTGGCCATGCGATAGACAATATCATCGAAGGCCCCGAATTAGCAGTGGCAGATGCCGTAGTAGGCAAAGCTTCCAGTAGTGACAGTTCTGAAACAGATGACAGGGAAGGAAGGAAAATGACCATGGAGGACAGGGAGGCCAAACTCGCTCAACTACGAAAAAAACTCGTAAGCAACTCACCTACTTTTTCATCTTTTTTTCCCTTTTTAAAAAAGCGGAGTGAATTTTTTAGGTCACTTCCACTCGAGCCAACCGAGAAAGTTTGATCGAAGAGAGCGCAAAGGCCAAACTCAACGCAAGAGAACTAGCGAGACTTGAACGACAACGCAAACTTGCAGAGACGTTACGACTCAAAGTCGATGCGGAGGAAAGAGGAGAAGATATTGAACGTCAGAAGAATTGGGAGTGGACGATTGAGGATAATGATCAGTGGGAGAAAAAGCAGGCACGGAAAAGGCGGAGGGCGGATTATGAATTTCATGGTGCGTTTTGTCAAGGTTTTTCTCAAAAGGAAGGAAAAACCTAATTTTGTATTGTGGTAACCAACATATCACCTCTTCGGATTCAAGACGACGCACACGCCGCACGTAGGAAGTACAAGAAGGACCTAGATCTACTTCAGCCCAATCTTGAAGCTTACACTCGACAAAAGGCGTTGGCAACGGGTAGCGCTCTCGCTACCTTTAATGCCTCTGGTAGCTCAGAAATCCAGGCAAGTTAATAGCAATTGTTGTGATTTTAGAGTCTGAACATTTTTACTTTAGGCAACCCTTTCGGCCGAGCAACAGCTTGCTCACGAGCATCTTTACCGAGACTCGTCAACGCTGTTTTATGGTGATAATAAACCCAGTGAAGAAGCTATTGATCGTGTCGTAAGCAAGATCAATAAGGAGTATGTTCTCATAAACCTCTTTCTATACCTTCAACTCAAATCCTACAGCATTGATCAGCGCGGCAAATTCTCACGCAAACGCCTCAATGAGACCGAGGGCGACATTACCTATATCAATGAACAGAACAGGGTCTTCAATAGAAAGGTAAGGTCATGTTCTTGTTCTTCTTTTTGGTCGTTGTTGATGCCAATCGACCTGTAGATCGCTCGCTATTATGATAAATACACTACGGAAATTCGTGCAAGTTTCGAACGAGGAACTGCTCTGTAAACCGCTGTATCTTGTCCGTTTAGTTATATCTATTCACCGTGTGTCTACTACGATATCCTTCCCTAATGAGCCCTTTCACAGAACCTGGTGTGTGATGAGTATTATGCTGTACTCCCTTCCTCCAACAGTCTGCCAATCCATGGTATTGTGTTGAAGTCAATATGCTACACTTCCTTTCTCTAACTATCTACAACCTGTTGTGTTATATCTACTTGAATAGCTATCTGGACATCAGAGATAGTTGTTACCTAGTGTTTCATGCTTCAATTGTAATCCTGTATAGTCTTATGAAGTATGGTTTTTTTCCAATTCTTTCTGGATTTTTGTAGGGTGTAAAATGAGATGAAGAATACAGTAAATTCTTGGATGTCAACTACTAGGTTGATGGTTGGGGAATTGCTAGTGTGCTCATGTCTTTTACAGGTATGCCTTATCCCCTCTGACTATTTGGTGAGGAAGTTAAGTGGATAGTTGTGGAGCAATGGTATTTGGTGATCACTTGTTGATTATGTCTTGGGATTCTTGGAATGGAAGTTGTTGCCTTTAGTCTGTTGCTTATTAGATATCTGTTAACATGACAAGGAATTGATGTAGTCATCTTGGAGCCATCTCATAGTGATTATCCAGTGTACCAATCCATTCTCTGATACAAATAACCCAGTGCAAGGTTCCAAGCCAATGTATGAAGTATAATGCAATTGGTCATACAAGGACCTCCAGGGCATGCCCTCTATATTATTTAGATATACTATAATTGGACTAATATAGTGGATCCCCAGTCCCACACCCTTATTGATAGATTCCACGGTATGCTCTTCTTATTCTTCATCTTGTATCCTCTCTTTTGACTGAATGGCCTCAGACACTATTATCTGCACTTCAAAGAGGCCTTTAGACCCAGCACTCCTCAACCTCAATGAAGACGAGACAACATTCTTTAAATTACTGACTGGGATTCAAGATGAGGAAGAATTGAAGAAGCATTTAATTCATGTTCAAGGGAAAGCATATCAGGCGTGTTTTGACCCGACTTACACCTTAAGTTGCTTTCACATGCTGAAGATTTTGGTGATAGGTCTAGGAATACCCATGTATCCAAGCTTTCGCATTTACGAAGTGAATGGTAACTCTGATATCTGAAATCGAACTGATACGTCCTCTAGACTAAAAATATCACGACATCCTGCATATAAACAAGTGCTTGAGCTTCCCAAGTCTCGCCCAGGCGCAATTCTTCTCGACATTGGGTGCTGTTGTGTGTAGCTCTCTCTGACTCACTTTGCTCGGTCTCATTTATCTCAGTTGGACATGATTTGAGGAAAGCGGTTGTTGACGGCTGGCCTATCGAAAACGGAATTGCCTCTGACCTCCATTCAGGTCCTTTTCCCCCCCCCCTTCTTGTCCTAAATTGAAACGTAGTTGATCGTTCCAGAATTCTGGGAGTATGGTCATGAGTTATTCAAATCAACATCAGAGACTTTCCCTGCTGCTTTTATATCTGGCGATGCCCTCGACCCTGCCTTGATAGAGCCCAGATAACCATTTTACTCTGAACCAACTACACCGCGTCCTACCGACCTCAGGATCTTGAAATCTCTTACCCCATTACAAGAGCATGTCTCAGCCATACATGCCTTGTCGCTTTTCCACCTACTCGAGGAAGAAGAACAACTGAAGTTGGCGAGCCAACTTGCAACGCTTCTGTCTCCCCTGTCGGGATCCATCATATTCGGAGCGCATGCTGGTCGACCCACGAAGGGATTCAAGACTGAGGCAACCAGCTTTCGTGGCATTCATCTGTTTTGTCATTCTCCTGAATCATGGGCAGACCTGTGGGATGGTGAAATCTTCAGTAAAGGAAGTGTTGAGGTTGAAGTCAAGTTGCTTGAACACGATTCCAGGAGGTTGGATCTATCGGGGATGATTATGCACTGGTTGGTTTGGTCTGTCATTCGCCTCTGAGAGCGAATGCTAGAGTAAGATTGCACGTGGTATTGGATCGACCATGGCACAAGTGTCAAAGATGGACCTTCTTTGGCGTTCCTATAATCACCTGAATAAATACTCTTGAATTCGAATTACGGTCTATTTTTCAGATGCTATTCAAAGAGCTGAGTTTTATTAGCTCAAGTAGAAAGCAAAAAAACCCTTCTGTTCTGTCCCAACCAGAAAGAAACATACAGATGTACGGCATATTGTCAGTCAGCAGCAGCTCTTCGAGTTCACTCATCTAGTTAGGTGGCTGAGACGACTAAAGAAGAAACAGGTGAAGGCAGCGATGGATCTGGCACCTCAAGTAGCAAGGTTTTGAGTATCGAAGCAGGCTCATGATCAGCCACGCCAACACCAGGTGACATACGGAGTGAAGAGAAACTGTCCAGAGGGTCTACCAATTGCTTACATCCAGAGAGTGTAACAAGACTCAATGGTGCGTCAACCTCGCAATGACAAAAATCATAGTCTACTTGTCCACATGTTGCGATTTGCTAGCCGAGCTTGGGCAACAACTCTAGACTAAGAATGAAATTGAGAAAATTTTCCACACAAACATTCTCCAAAAACAAAAAAATAGTCAGAATTGCAGAAGTACAAAAAGTCAGCAAAGGGGGAACCCCCCTCAGACTGTTGAGCTTGATAATGTGTTGATTTTGATCATCATTGACCACAAAAACGAGATATGATGTGCGAAAGTGTAAAAGAAAACAGCACTCACTTTTAGAGAGAGCGAGGGGAGAGAGAGAGAAGGTGAAAGGTGGTAGGTAGGTCAACAGCGTTGTCGAGATAAAAAGAAAGTTTTTCTCAAGAGATTTCAAACTCCGATGATGATGGCAATCCGATCCAAATTGCAAAAATAAAAGAAAAAAAGAAATAGTGAATCCAAGGAATCACCACACGACTTTCTCCCGGTCTTTGGCACCAACTCAAAAAAAAGAAACTTGTCGCAAGACCTCTATCACACATCGTTTTCATTACTATACATAGATAATCGAGTATACTTCCATTGAAAGATAACCCAAAGAGACACTCGTCACACAAACATTGAAAAAAAAAAGTAATTGTAATTGTAACTGTAATTTTCATCAGGAAGTGAAGAAGGCCTTTTCAAGACAGACAACCATCCTACCCCTCTCCAACATCCAACACCGTCCTCACCACATGCTCCGCCTTCCTCTTGGTATGCTGCACAAAACCTAAATAATCCAACTCGTGCAACGCTCTCCAGAATCGAGCTTGAACTTCGCGTTGCCACGCTTCTTCTTCTTCTCCATCGTCGTCAGCTTCTTCTTCTTCTCCTCCGTCGTCGTCATCGTCGTCACCACCATCGTCACCATCGTCACCGTCCACAACCTCACCTGCTTTCTCCTTCCCTTTCTCCTTCCCTTTCACACGCTCCGCCCTTTGAGCATCCAAACCCACTTTAAACGCCACATACCAATCATACACATTAATCACCCTCGCACCGTCCAAATACCTCTGAAACAAAATCGACGTATCAAAAAGTCGGTGCCCTTCTTTCGTTTCTGTTGTTGCCGTTGCCGTTGCTATTGTCGGCGCCGTCATCACCTCATCTTGTCGCTGTTTCAGACAACCAGGAAGCACAAGAGGCTCCGTAAACGAACCAGGATCAAGAAGAGCAGAAATGACCGTAGCCCGCGGACAAGGATTGAGCAGCTCGGATGGAAAAGGAGAGGTTCCCGTAAAATAAATGTCCCATAGAGGGTATTTTGTCAATGGTTTGAGGAGAGAACTAAAAAAATCAACGTTTTGTCAAAAATATAAAAGAGCCGAGACCTTACATGAGATAAGTCGAAAGCCACGTCGACACCTCTACACCGACTTGTTCAGCCGTCGCTGTTCTCGTCCGCGTGAGGAATGAATGATCTTGCCCTGGATCACGATTATGCAATTCCGTCAACAAAGCATGCAAAGCCTCATGACGAAGCTTATGGACAAGCACGACGAGAGATTTGATCTCCCTCGGTGATGGCCCGGAGAGAACCGAGATCATAAGATCAGTGATGGCTTGAGGACCAGAATAGGGGGTTCTGTAACCGTTCGAAACGAGGTGGTTGTGGACGGTGTAGAGCACAGTGAATCCTAGCCGAACAGCATGAGAAGCCGCACGAAAGGCACTGGTGCACTCTTGAAAAGCGTGCAGGAGAGACTCGGTTGTAGAAGGTCCAGGTAGGCGAGAAGACAGCAAGGCGAGAACGGGCGCATAGACGGGATCCGTGGAGAGGGTAGAGGGTGGGTGGACCAGGATGCTGAGGGGTTCTGTGAGGAAATGCTTGAGATGCGAGAGCTGAAGGCAAGTGGTGAGAGCGTCGATGGACGAATTGTGCCTGGTGTGATAGTCGACGATGGCTTGCAGTGCACTGGGGCCGAGGACAAGGTCTGGCTCGAACGCGGGATCGAAAAAAGCAGCGAGGAGGAGCTTTTCGAGGAGAGCAGCGTGGACGGACAGGGAGTGGACTCGGAGACGGGTGAGGATGCTGCGGGGGTAGACGGTGTGGATGTAAGACGAGGTCAACGGGGAAGACAGGAAAGCGAGGAAAGCGAGACGGAGGGCTGGGATGCGCGTGCTGCAGATGTGAAAGACGTCTTGCATGACACTGGGGTCAAACTGCTCAAAGTCGTAGCAAACGATGAGCAAAGGGTCGTCAGAGACATCGAGGAGACGGATATCGGAGGACGATGGTGAGGAGGAGACAAACTGAGAGACGAGTGCACGCAGGGCAGCAGCGACGGTGGGAGCGTCGGAGGGATGGAGGTGGGCAATGGCAGAGTGCGCAGAAAGACGGGGGAGGAGGGAACGGGTGAAGCGGGAGTCAGAGCGGTGGACGGCGAGCAGAGGGAGTTGTGGCTGAAAAACACCGGGGAGCTCGTCGTCGTGGGCAGTGAGCAGCCACGAAACAATTCTCTGTCGTTTTTCGTCGAATTCTTCCTCGATCTTCGAGGTCAGGATGTGTGAGCATTTCAGCCAGGACTGCTGGTAGGCTGCTCTGTACGCGTTCTCGAGTCGGTTGTCTGGCTCGTCTGCCGGCGTGTACGGGATGTAGAATGTGGTCTGGTCGCTGTGTCAGCCGTGGTGTCGGCGTCGGTGCCGATGCTCACCTCGCTTGGATCGTCGACGTTGACCATCGGACAAACAAATAAAGTCAACAGTTGTCTCTGGCCACCATGTCGGACGACGACCAGGCACCTCAAACGCCGATGAGAGGGATCACAGCACGGAGAGCACTTGGAATGAGTCCCTTGTTTATTCGCAAGTTTTGTCTTTCTTATGTTTTTTGTTTTTTGATCTTGGATTAGCAAGTTCGTCTCCTCTCCCTTATCCCTCCTCGTCTCCCGCAAAAAACAATGTCTCCTCTCCTGCAAAAACAATTACTTCCGTAAAAACACTCTACGACTCTGATCCCCTCGATTTCCCCTCGTATGTTTTTCTTCCAATCTAGTTCCTCACTAACAGTCTACAGGAGTCCAATCAGAACCAGACGCGGTGACATCCATTCCTCCCTCTCTGCCACTCCCAGACAGCCTCCCACCGCCCGAGGCCATCTCAACTCGGACGCCCTCGACATCCCTCCCTCCTCTTCCGCTCCAAATCTCTCCGCTCTCCCCGTCCCCACCTCCGATGAACCAGACGAAATCAGAGCCATCTGGGGCACCACCGTCAACCTCGCCGACACCATGAAATTTTTCCGCGACTTTCTCAAGGGCTTCAAACCAAAATACCGTCTCGCCTACAATCGCTCCCTGGGCCTCCCCACATCCCCACAGCCATCCCCCTACGACGACGACATCTACTACGAGAACCTGCTGCGCCGCATGCGTCAAACAGGCGAGACCAATCTCAACCTCGACTGTCGAAACTTGCTCGCTTATCCCCCCATGAAAAAATTCCATGCTCAGCTCACCAAATACCCTCAAGAAGTCATACCAGTCATGGACCAAGTCCTCAAGGATCTCATGCTGGAAATCGCCGACCTCGATCAGCAAGAAGCAATCGAAGGAATGCAAGGCGCCCAGGGCGACGCAGAAATCACCGACATCATGGGCAAAGTATACAAAGTCCGGCCCTTCGGCTTCTCCCCTCTCAATATGCGTGACCTCAATCCCAGCGACACCGACAAACTCGTCTGCATCAAAGGTCTCGTCATCCGCGCCACCCCCATTATCCCCGACATGAAAATCGCCTTTTTTCGCTGTACCGTCTGCTCCCACACCCTCCAAGTCGAAATCGACCGCGGCAAGATCCAGGAGCCGACCCGTTGTCCGCGCGACGTGTGTGCGCAGCTCGCTTCCCTCACGCTCATCCACAACAGATCGGAATTCGCTGATCGCCAGGTTATTCGACTACAGGAAACGCCCGACTCGGTGCCAGACGGCCAAACGCCTCATACGGTCAGTCTGAGCGTGTATGACGAACTGGTGGACGTCGTCAAGCCTGGAGATCGTGTCGTCGTCACAGGCATCTTCAGGAGCGTGCCGGTCAGAGTCAACCCGAGGCAGAGGGTCGTCAAGAGTCTGTTCAAGACCTACTTGGACGTCGTTCACGTCAAAATCGGAAGAGACAACAAGCATGCGGCTCGGAGCGTGGGGCTGGACAGGAGCACGAGACCTGCCGGTGGAGACCGCGTCCCCGGTGTCGGCAATGACGACGCTGATCATGACATCGAGGAGGGCGATGCAGCATTCGGTGATGAGCCACAGCGGTCGACGAGAGCGGAATCGGAAGTCAAGTTACGGGCGTTGAGCCAACGCGAGGACATTTACAGTCTTCTCGCTCGTTCACTTGCGCCTTCCATTTGGGAGATGGAGGATGTGAAGAAGGGTATTTTGCTACAGTTGTTTGGAGGGACGAATAAGAGTGTTTCGAGAGGTGGTGGAGGTGGAGGGCCAAGGTATAGAGGAGACATTAATGTCTTGTTGGTGGGTGATCCTGGTGTGAGCAAAAGTCAGATTCTACAGGTGCAGTGTCCATTGTGCATGTTGTATGATGATGGCTCATTGAATTTCAAAAGTATGTGCACAAGATCGCGCCTCGGGGTGTGTATACGTCCGGCAAGGGGTCTTCAGCAGTTGGTTTGACGGCCTATGTGACTCGAGATCCTGATTCCAAACAACTCGTGTTGGAGAGGTACGCTCCGTCACTCGCTGACTCCTCTCTCTAACCAATTCTTTTTTCCCTTTAGCGGCGCACTCGTCCTCTCCGACGGAGGCACCTGCTGCATCGACGAATTCGACAAAATGTCCGACGGAACACGGAGCGTCCTCCACGAAGTGATGGAACAACAAACTGTGTCGATCGCCAAAGCGGGGATCATCACGACGCTCAATGCGCGCACGTCGATTTTAGCGGCGGCCAATCCGGTGGGATCGCGCTATGATCCTGGGTTGCCGATGACGAAGAATATTGATTTGCCGCCGACGTTGGTGTCGAGGTTTGATTTGTTGTATTTGGTGGTGGATAGGGTGGAGGAGGGGGCGGATAGGCGGTTGGCTGAGTTTTTGGTGAGGTTGTATTTGGAGGATGTGCCGGGGTATGAGAGAGGTGAATTTCTTGTATGTGTTTTTTTACTGTTTTCCTGCTTGCGATGAGAATGACTGCGTTTTTTTTAGTCTTTGAATGAGTTGACGTCTTATATCACCTACGCGCGAACTTATATCCACCCGATCTTGACCGAAGCAGCATGTAACCTGCTCGTCACATCCTACGCCGAGATGCGTCGTCTTGGCTCTTCCTCTTCCTCTTCCTCTTCCGCGTCAGAAGAAAAACGAATTACGGCGACGACGCGCCAACTCGAGTCGATGATCCGACTTTCAGAAGCGCATGCGCGAATGCGGTTTTCGAGCGAGGTGGAAGAGGGGGATGTAGTGGAAGCGGTGAGGCTGATGAAAGAGGCGATAAAGACGTCTGCGATGGATCCTAGGACGGGCAAGATTGATATGGCGTTGTTGACGACGACGGGCGTGACGGAGGGGATGAAGAAGATGAGGGAGGATATGAGGAGGGCGTTGATGGTTATGTTGGATGGTGGTGATGGGGGTGCCGGTGACGGTGACGGTGAGCAGGGCAGTGATGTGGGGAGACGAGCGAGGAGTGGGAGGGGCGTGAGGTGGAACGAGGTGGTGCAGGCGTTTGAGGCGAGGAGTAGTGGGAGGGTGGATTGGAATGAGTTTGGAGAGGTGGTGAGGGCGTTGGAAGTGGAGGGTGTGGTGAAAGTGGTGGGTGGGTATGGGGAGAGGGGGGTGTTGAGGAGGATGGTTGAATGAGTGGTTATTTGCTTTTAATTTCTGCTTTTGCTTCTTCTTTACTTGTTTTTTTTGGGGGGTCTTGTGAGGTGTGGTTCTTTGGTTATGGTGTGTGTGGTGCTGTCGATGTCAAAAAGTTAGTTGTCTTATGATGAATGAGTACTACGTGATTGATAGTGGATTATGTAGGGTTTTCTTTTTGTATATGTAAGGTCAAGAAAAATATCTCTTTCTCCTCTGTACCCCTGAAGAGGAAGAAGCATGTAAGACGATCACCTCTCTCTGGAAATAAGGGGTCCTGGCCACTCTTGATATCAATGACATACGATATCAACGACATCAACTACGTGAAGAAGATGAGGGAGATGTACGGCCAGGGCTTTCAAGAAAAAAATGTATCTTTAATATAGTAAGTAATTAGCGATAAGTGACCTCGCCTTAAGACTTGATCGTAATGTAATTGACTGAGGTGAGAGTTGGCGAGGAAACTGTACCGAGTGAAATGGAATAGAGTAGAATCAAACTGATCCGCATCAGCGGATCAGTTCAATAGATCTGACCGTTCGCTGTTTTGATGTTATGAGACTATATTTTACAACATCACTATTGGTGTGTCATTTCAATCTTGATGGAGAGAAAAAAAAACTACTACACAACCAGCTCAATGAAGAGAAGATGGGTTCCAACGGCAGATATGGAGAGGAAGACTCGATCGACTCGCACAAAAACAAATAACCCAGATCTGTAAAGTCCCAAGGCCCTTAAACTCATTTGATGTACAAATATTGATGCCCCAATGTCAATTGTCCAATAGTCTACATACATACATGGACTCTCATCCGCCAACGTAACTCAAATCTCACCTCCCTTGCCCAGCCACCATCTTCCTCAAAAAATCCTCCTTCCCAGAACCTCGTCTTGGGTTAAATCAGGAATAATATACATACGATCTCTTGAGCCAAGGTGTCTTGACTTGCAAGACAAGCTCTTTTGTCAAGCGCCGCTTCATCGCACTTGAATTTCGTGTGAGTAGTGTGAGTAGTGTAACAGGAGTGCTGAGAGAGAGAGAGAGAAACACATAGTTTCAACACAGCAAAATTATGGCCTGCCAACTCGTCAGGAGTGCCAATAACAGCGGTTTCAGCGACCCCAGGGTGCATGCATGATTAACGCAGATTCAATCTCGGTAGTGACCAGAGATATTGATGACATCTAGATCTAGTGATGGAGAACCCAAAGTAGTGGACACGACGTACCGTCAACACGACCCTTGATCCAAATATGACCGTGTTGATCACGAGCAGCACCAGTATATAGAAGGCACCAGGGTAGGGCTGCGTACAAGTCTCAAGATGTAACACTTATGGTCTTGCTAAATGGTACATACGAAGGGGTCTTGAGGACGAGAGCGCCTTTGACATGATGACCGGTGAGCTCCTGTGATCAATGACGGGGCCAAGGATAGCAAGCTCTCTACCAAAGAAAGGGACAGTAGCAGAACCAGAACTCGGCTTGGAGCACCGGGGAAGGGGGGTGATGGCAATGGAACCTGTCTCGGTTTGCCTAGGATTTTGAGCGAGATATGAGGATGGTAGATGAGGACTGACAAAAAGGTATCGACAATGGCGGCTCGGCTGATTAAACTTTTCGAGATCTTTTTTCTTCCCACCGTCTTAAGTTTCTAAAGTTTTTCTCAAATTATTGAACTTCATTCTATGTGACTATTGTACCAGTACTAGGCCTCTGGATTGATGGGTTCATCGACGAAACTCAAGACACGATGACAAGTCGTGGGTGCGGACAAAGATGATGAGGGAGATATAAATATAAACGTACGTGGTGATCATTATTTGCAACGTCATGTAGTAGTAGTAGTATATATACAAAGGTGAAGAAGAAGAGAAAAAAAATCTCTTGCAGATGGTTTGTGACATTGTGAAATGAAAACCTTGTTCGCATCGCCAGAACAAAAGTCAAGTCCATTTGAAAATAAAAATAAAAATAAAAAAGATTGAAAAACCATGATCCGCCTTGCTATAAATAACTACCCTGCATCATCATTGTCATTTTCTTATGATCAAATTGTTTTCTGATCAAATTATTTCTGATCAAGTAATTCAGACATAGGCCTATTATAACTGCGAGACCATCCATAAGCCTTACTCATTCATGGTCTCTCCTTTTTTTTCGTAGTTGGTTGGTTGTTCCACAGTTTGGCTGACTCAGAAAAAAAGGCTCCTCCCACACATCTCCTTTCTATTTTTTGATTATGTCATAATTGAGTCTCAAATATCTATATGACGTCCCTGTTCAATGCCATCATCACCTGTCATCGAGATCCACACACACACGTCTCTGACCTTATCCGAAACAGTCCCTTTCTTTTCAATATATATATATATAAGGGACTGCAAGAGTGCCCCCCAGAAAAGCCTTCTTTGCGCTCTTCAATTTTATCACTCATGACCGAACGTGTGTAACCTTTTATCCCTCTTCCCCTTTCGAAGGAAGGAGTGATCAATGTCTGACCACTTATAAAGAAAAAAACCCTGAACGTGTCGCTGCTGGTTTGAAAGCCACTGTCCACAACGCCAAGACGTCAGAAGATATGAAGCAAAATGC
>Ga0153976_1000032_pt1 | contig 37574 bp, 49 predicted proteins | sample TSGA060MetaG_FD_104717 | JGI IMG/M metagenome (GOLD analysis project Ga0153976, IMG submission 104717) | Attine ant fungus gardens microbial communities from Georgia, USA - TSGA060 MetaG | ecosystem: Host-associated > Fungi > Mycelium > Unclassified | place: USA: Georgia, Yuchi Wildlife... | reverse complement strand
TACTCGAAAATCACGCAAAGTTACTCTTCGGCACGTGATATTGTGGTGTGTGCCCTACCTTATGTATTAGCATTTCAACGTTTGCCATTTGCTGCCATGGGAATGTTCCTGATACACGCGTAAAAAGTACTTGGCTGGTGACCGAATTTTCAAGACTTTTCAAGACCATCCCTTTCACCTTCATTTCTTCCTGCTTTCACAAATAAACTAGACATTCATTCATAAAAATGCGCTCTTTTCATTACCTGTCTGTCACTTCGTGTTTTTTTTTGTTTTTCTACTCCCAATTAGTCGCAGGCTCTAGACTTCAGTCATCCCCGCATGACCGGTCGCCCGGGTTGGCGCACAAACGCGCCCCAAGGAGGAACCAGCCCCACATTGTCTCTGTCGATCAATCGGGAGATAAGATATTCACGAAGAGAGATGAATTCACTTATTTCAATGATGGCCCGTGAGCAGATCCTTGTAGTCCGTTGGGAGACTCTGACTCATTGCACAATGGTACCAGGGGTGCCTGTGGAACTGTCAATAGTCCTAGCGATTTTGTATGTGCTCCATCCCTTCTGGTCATTTCTCACTCTGACATCTAGCCAGATTGTCGCCCTTAACTCATGTGTAAGTTCTACTGTAGAAGCTACCGCGGTATAACCTGAAGTTGATGTCCAATGAAGGACTATAATGGAGGTGCCCATTGCTTCCAAATGATAACTATCACCGTCAACGGCAAGTCGACACAGGCCCAGATTACAGACGAGGTATGTTCGAGTAATTTCTAAGCGCTGCTCTGTGGACAGTGTAATTGACCTAGGACTCTGTAGTGCCCTGGATGTCCCTGCGGGGGACTTGACCTTAGTCAAGGTCTCTTTGAGTTCTTCGCACCAACCAGCGTAGGCGAATTATCCGGATCGTGGAGTTATGGTAGTGGTACTTCAAGCACGTCCACACCTCTGCCTTCCACGACGACTACGCAGTCTCCCACGACCACCTGGACGCCATCGCCGACTACTTCATTCAGCTCCACCTCCTCAAGCACCGTCGTAACCACAAGTACCCCCACAAGCTCAAGCACAAGCACACCATCCACCACCTCAGTCTCCTCATCATCCACCACCACAACGCTGTCCACTGCATCTCCTGTTCCGACTTCTAACCCCAACGATCCCCAAATGCTTACACAAGTCAACCTTGCGCTGATTGAGCTCGGTTCAGCTCTCCAGGCTTGTGCGGCAATGTCGTTTTAAATAGACGTTTATACCCTTTCCCAGAACACGCTTTAAATACATACACACTGTTTTTGCATTTCCTCATACTGTGGGGTAGGATCTAGCGGTGCATACAGATGATGTATATTCTGATAACGCCCATACCCGTACAAACATGTAGCCCAATAATGAATGCTACTATGTACATAATTATGGCTGCGTTATAGCCGCTCGGACGATACGCAGGAATGCATCGCTGCTATCTTCCTCTGCCTGCCTCCTTGCCCTCCATAGGTAGTATATACCCTTGATGCTTTCAGTCACTGCTTTGTCTTCTTCGACACCAGCTTCATCGTCATCGCTATGTCTGTCTCGCCCGACAGAAAATAATGTATCGTTTAATTTGACTTTCACGGGTGGAACAACGTGGGCATATTGACCCAGATTTGTTGATATGGGAGTTACGAGGTCAGAATTATCCACTGTTGAGAGTGGTGATGGGGTATCACAGTCAAACGCAGATGGTCCTTCGTCTGACGTGGGTGTGTAGGTTTCCTTTCGTGGGGAAATAATGTTAAGGAGATGTGTCAATGTGGTAGGCGATGGGGGTTTAAATTTGCTGTCGCCTGGTGGCAAAGAATGAATGGCATCAGCCGGTATTGGTATAGTTCCCTCCTGCTCCGTATAGTACGTTGGAGGGGCGGGTTGTAGTTTCCGGCTGTTTGGCAAAGGAGATGGCACGGTGGAGTCAGCAGATCCTGGGAAAATAAGAGGTTAGGCAGTGTGAAAATATTAAGGAAGAGAAATCACCTTGTACGGATGAGTACTGTGCCCAATAAGCATCCTCTGCTCCCTCACATGAGCCATCCTTAGCACTTCGTGGTGGTAAAGCGGAAATTAAATCTTCAGACGGAACGCCATATGCGTTCCAATAATCGTCCTCGTTGTCCGTATCTGCGGCGATAGTAAATGCCGCAGACCCGGTCTGTTCAAGGACCTCGTCCGTTGTACATGATTCAGCGGTTGCTTGTTCTAACGTAGAGCGTGATGACGGGGGAAATGGCATCAACTGAGTGTCATGATACTTCCACCCGTCTGGGTCATCCCATTGAAAGAGCATGCGGACACCCTCATCTTGAGCTAGCACCTGTACATGAGCATAAGTATGCTCTGCATCCGAGGTGTACCGAACGGAATAGTCGTCGGGCTCTTCAGCGGATGTGAGAGAATTATCAAGAATCTCGATGGCACGTGAACTGTGAGGTGCAGGCCAACATAGATACTCAACGGGTGAGTCGGGGGAGATCTGAAGGAAATGATGCCGTTGGAGCAATGGTTTAGATAATACGTGCGGTGGGAGCGGTCGGGTCAATAACGAAGGGGGCGATATGTACTGTAAAATGAGGTGCACTGTGTGCGATTGGATTGGGAACATGACGGTTTGCTCTAAGAGCGAGCTGCAACGCCTGAGACACGACTTAACAAAAGATCTATTAAGATTTTGGGAGGCGCCAAACAAGCGCTTGGCAAGGTAGTAATCAGATTGTTTAATATTATATAATAGAAAGCAACCCCCTTACGGAACCCCCTGCCGCTGCACTGACTAAGCCAACTCGCCCGTTACCACTGGCACTGGCAGCGTCAAGACTCCCAGGCGTAAAATATTGTTAAGTCTTTTTCCCTCAGTCGTCCACCATCACCACTCCTAGCAGACATCGTTTTTGAGCGATGTATCTACGCTTTATTCTCCTCGCATTGGCTTTCCCCTTACTCTCACTCGCGCAGGTTTGTACTTGCATTTCGTTTGCCCTGCCAAGCTGACATCGCATTTCAGTCGAGTGTCCAGCTTTCTACGTCTACGATCGTGCAAGAGACTCTGGGTTCCAATCGGCAGACCAGCACAATAACACAAGTCACAGTATTCACAATCACTCCCACTGCCACAATGACCTCCACAAATTCTGTCTCTGGCAACTCTTCTTCAGGAGGAAATTCCACCAGTGCTGCTGGAAATGGGACAACTACGTCCACATCATCAATCATAACCAGCAATCTACCTACTGCAGCCTCTACTGTTGCTGGTGCTGATGGCGGTCCCAATGGTGCCCCAAGCCCTGGAGCTACAGGGTCGGGCGGGATATATGGCCCTCCGGATGGTTATATCGCAGGCGCAGAAGCCTTGCGTAGTGGAAGCATTCTCGGGGCGATTGTCTTTATTGTTGGAGGGGCATTGGTTCTGTTTTAGGACAAACAATCGTTTTCACCACTGGACTTTGGGAACACGTTCGTATGTTTAGAGACCGCATAACGCTGGCACTTGCCACACATACCTGCCTACGATATCCTGGTTCTCCTCCTTCGCTTGGACATGGACAGACTGGTTAGCTTTTAGGATACACTAATGGACTTGTAACTCGCATATATCTTGCATTTTTGTCCTGTGCCTTCCGCTCATTGACTCTTTATGACATTAAATAATCCTAGACCATTTGGCGACAAGTGCAGCAATTAGTCAACCTCGATCAATCACACAACTCCGGATTCGAGTTCTCAGCATTCAGAACGTTCAGCTTCAAGGTGAAAGGGGCGATGAGCGGTTTTTTGTCGGAGTTGTTACTTCTGCCATCACATGTACCCCTGGTACTTACACTTACATATATGGCCTTGGTAAACAAAGTAATCCGTTGCGTGCGGCCGACTGTTACTTCCTCGACCTACCTGCCTCAAATAAATCGCAAGTTGAGTAGCGTGACACTTATGTCCAACACAGAGCCCGCTGCAAAGAAGCAGAGAATGGATATCAAGGTTCGCTCGATTATTCACTGGATGTATCTTCATCACCAGAACCTGGATAGACCATAGGCACTCATAATGGTACCTTCCATTGCGATGAAGCACTGGCTGTCTTTCTTCTACGCCAGACAACCACCTACAAAGATGCAAGTGAGTACTTCAAGTCTTTCATCGCGTTCATCTTCACAAGCAATCTTCAAGACGTGAAACGCAGTAGAGACCCAGCTGTCCTCGATACTTGCGACATAGTAGTTGATGTCGGCGCTATATACGATGAGAAAAAGCAACGATTCGATCACCATCAGCGTGGCTTTACCGAGGTCTTTGGCCATAGTTTCAGCACCAAGCTTTCATCTGCAGGTCTTATTTACAAGTACGGAAGAGCTTGAAATTCCTCTGTAGGTGACTGACGGTTCCATGAAGGCATTTTGGAAAGGAGATCGTCGCAAGCACGGCAGGACTCGATCTCAGTGACAAGAAAGTCGAGATATTATGGCTGAAGATGTACAAGGTATGCAGTCATCCAAGGCGGTTTGCGTCTTTCTCATCAACTGCAGGAATTCATTGAGGCCATTGATGCGATCGACAATGGAATCTCGCCATACGCTTCACAAGAACAACCAAAATATCGCAACCGGACCGATCTATCAAGTAGAGTGGGATGGCTCAATCCTCGTTGGAATGAGTCCACGGAGTCTCAGAAAGTGGATGTAGGTGCCGCGCCTTCTGTTGTGTCACATCTCGCTAAATCCTCTAGGGCCTGTTTGCGAAAGCTTCTCAGTTGACTGGGGAAGAATTCCTTGGAAGGCTTGATTATTATGCTAATGCATGGTTGCCTGCGCGCGACTTGGTATTGGACGGGCTGTCATCGCGCCAGAATGTCGATGCCAGTGGGAAGATCATACTCTTCGAACAATTTGCTCCATGGAAGGTTATATTGTTGATCAAGACCTTTCACCAGATTCTAATATATTTTGCAGGAACATTTGTTTGAACTTGAGGCCGAGCAGGGTATTTCCGGCGATGAACTTCCTGTCTATGTGATCTACCCTGATGAAACTGGGGGTAACTGGCGTATCCAGGCAGTCCCCGTCTCCCCTGAGAGCTTTGATAGTCGAAAGGCGCTTCCCGAAATGTGGAGAGGCGTGCGTGACGATGCGCTATCTACATTAACCGGCGTAGATGGATGTATTTTCGTCCATGCTTCAGGGTTCATAGGAGGTACGTGAAGTAACAATGCCACAGTTATATCGGAGCTGATTTCTGAGGTTTTCAGGTAATAAAACGAAAGAAGGCGCGTTAAGCCTAGCAAAATTAGCACTCGAAATGTAATCGAGATCTCGCTTTGCAAAGAATCTTCATCTCGGTAGCCAATGTTTGTGTGACCTGCAAGTTGCCGTTATACAGTGGGCAGCTGACAGGCTGAATGATATTGTTCTTGGGTGAATAGAGTGACGACCATTTGTACCGACCTATGTAATAGCAATTGCTGTCGGTGAGCATCAACTTGCCTTCGAGTGAACATTGCCTTTCTGTCCATTTTACAGGCAACTTGCTGTAAGCACGTGGTCTGATCTTCAATAACACGTGCAGTAGAACTCATCCTACGTGACTTGCCCTCGTGTTTTTCGCATGTCTTGCAGCTGCATGGAGGCCACGAATGGAACGCGCGCAAACATCCAGGATGGTACTATTAGTGTGATTTGTCCTTCTTACTCCCAACCCGCATATTCCTATTCGCGATCCTTTGACTCCTTGATTTCGTTTGACGCCTTCGAACGATGCCTTACATCAAAGCGCATTACCACCCTTTCCTTTTTGTCCTCATTACTATGTGCGCTATGGCTGAGCTGGGTCTCACTGCCTACCTTATCAGTGTTGGAAACGAGAGTCGTAGCTGGCCTAGTGTTCGCTTTCATTCACTGTTGGTCTGTTTCTCTGTCTGAAAGGAAGTCCTGCTGACATATGATGCGTCTAGCTTAATACTTTTTGAGTTCAATGCCGTGTGGACCACACTATTTGGAGCAGCATACATGCTGTGGATCGTTGATGGCGCTGTGCATTTTCTTGCCAGCATAGCAAGTTCCATCATTTGGCTTGCTATCACTTCAGCTCTTTGGGTAGGAGGTCTCCCAGTATATATCACTAACAATTTAACCTGGCGACAGGGCGCTGCGGCTGGCATGATGCACAACACGCGGAGTGGGGGTGACTGTAATTGGATACCCAATAGCTCTGGGTTCGTCAGCGTGTCATGCGATCAGCCACAAGATCTGAGTGTCTCCAGGTGTCGAGAAACGCTGACGGTCGAAGCAGTCGGTTGGGTGCTATTCGGGCTTTGCGTCCTCACGCTCTTTGCGTCATGCATGTGGGTACGAACGGGAAAGCGAAATTATGTGAGTGATTCTCGCAGGTTGGTATAAGCTGGAGACGTGCAAGTTGATGATTGGTGTCATACCTTGTCAGAACTCGAGCTTTTATGTCTAGGGGATTGGTCATAGAGCGGGAGGCGGGATTATCCTCTAGAGTGTACTACCTTGACATGGGTGTGCAATATTGATCTACCAGCCCTGTTTATTGAGCACTGTGGAAAGAATTTCGATAACCGACCTGGTGCAAGCATAGGTAGTCTATGTATACAGTAACCATGTCTGGTAGTATATCGGATAACTTATAAGAACACCCGCTTGTTGCCTTCAAGATTGGAAAATAACTATATCCGATTGGAGTCATTATTACGTCATCTGAGTTTATCAGATAACGGATTTCCGCAATCTACTCAATACAAACTATCACTGTGACATGTCTGGTTACAGTCCACGGCGAGTTGGAAGCAAACCTACTCGCATCTCAATTCCAACGCGCAGCTACACAGAGCCACATATTAACTCTGCCTCCCAGGCTCTAAGTCTACATGATGAAGAACTTCAAGCTGCGGAGAGGGAGGAAGCTATCCCCCCAATGAGGGCATTTATTGTCCGGGTGCTGGCTCTCCTTTGCGCATGTTCTCTCAGCGTAGGTAGTCACTAGTACGTTTTTTCATTCAATCTTCTCCTTGCGTTTTTTTAATGTCTGCTATCTGTCTCGTCTTACAGTGCGTCGTACACACTCGGACCACTGAAGTCCCGACTTGCGCGAGAGATAAAAACATCCAACACAGAATTTAGTTTACTAATTTCTGCATTCAGCTTAAACAGCACATGGACACCTCTAGTCGGTGGCATGATGGCGAGTAAACTCGGCACGACGCTCACCAGTATTGTTGCCACTGGTGTCATATTTTCTGGAAAGTAACATTTGTTTTTTCCTCGCACCTTCTCATTCCCTTCTAGGTCAGGTTTTACTTCTCCTTGGTGAAATAAAGGGGGACGTCCGATTGATGGTATTTGGCCTGTTCGTGTTCGGATTTGGAGTTAGTCCTCTTGCCGTTGTGCAGGAGTCAATCATCGTGCGATTCTTCAGAGCACACGGGCTCGGCGTTTCAATGGCTCTGGGTCTCGTAGCTGGTAAATTTTCGTCATTTATTTCAGCGCGGACTTCTCTCCCTCTTGCCGAACGATTTGGCCGCCACGCACCATTCTATACATCTGCACTTCTCGCCGCTCTTTCCCTTCTCATCAATCTGCTCTACATGGCATCCTCAAAGTGGCTTATACGAGGATCTGGTACTGTCTTAGAGGCTTCCGAGATTCGACGTGAGGCGAGGCGCCGCTCCCTATATGATATTTCTGAAGCTCAGGCGCTTGAGAAAGTTGCCAAAAAGCGCCGCATCAGGTTCAAAGACATTCCGAAACTTGGGGATATCTTCTGGGCGTGCGTGACAAGGTTATAGCTAACCAGCCTTGCTAACCCTTCGTAGTTACATAGGGCTGAACATTATTTGTGGCACCGTGTGGGCTCCCTTCACCCATTTGGCAGCGTGAGTCTGCTGTCTACGCCCTGCGTCTACCGTGACTAATGGCTTTCACTACTTACAGCAACATCTTTGAAAGGCGTTATGGATTAACAGAGGACGCTGCCGGTACACAAGCCTCCTACCTTCTCGTTGGGAGCGTAGTCTTGTATCCTGTCGTATGTATACCTCTACCTCGCTGCAGTATTTTTTCCGACACCAAATTAGACCGGATTCATGATAGACAGGATGAAGCATCCACAAGCTGTACTTCGCATGTTCATGCTGTCATCTGTATTGACAATGCTTGCATATGCATGGCTTGTTCTTCCACCGGCGTGGACGAAAACGCCTACACCTGCAGTTGCTGCCTTTGCCACTGGTATTGGCTTCTCTCCTTGTGAGTTAGCATTGCTCTAGTACTTAACCATCATTCATGGTGTGCGTGGTTCAGTATTACTTGTGGTCTTGGTTCCTCAGCTGGTACCGTTCAAGTTTGTATCAACCACCCTGGGTGTCCACAAAAGCGTAAAATGTTGTTCTAGTTCGCTGTAACCCTCTCTGAACTTGACATTTCAGATGGAACAGACGGGCGCGACAATATTTCAAACTCTAGCAGGCCTTGTTTTGGATGGTGCAAACGACAAGAGCTCACACGGTCAAGGGCCCACCCGGGCCTCACAAGGCGAGGCGTGGACGACTCAACGGTTGTTGAATGTGTTTTTGGTTTTTAATGTTCTGCAACTGTTGGGCATCATCGGTCTATCGTATCTCGATCATCGACACAGGCAAGCGGCGGATGCTCTCCAGAGTGCCGTCGAGGACCAAGAAGGCGCCGAACGTGAATCAGAAGAAGAGTCAACATTCACCGGAGGCGAAGGAGATATCCTTGCTTCAGAAATCGGGCCCTTGTCTTCCCCTGAACAAAGGAAGCCTCTGCTCGGTCCTCGTCCCAGGGCAGATTCCAGTGCCAGTTTTCCATCTTCGTGTCCTTCCCAGGGGGTGTGTGGACGCTCTGAGATAAGAAGGGGTCGCATTTTTATGTGTCTTTGCGCTGCGCTGATTTGCAGTGCTTGGGTATTGTTTTTGGGCACTGCATGGTCGAGGCTCCGATCGAGAGAGCAAAGAGGCGTCGCAACAGTCTATATGGCTAGTATTTAGACACATACTTGTTTTCTGAAATCCTTCCACTACCAACTATCTACGCAGAGCACTCATTAGCCAGTGTCCACGCTCTCCGACCTCAGTTTCCTCCGACGTGTCTGATGTCGCAGAGTCATCAAACAAATCAAGGTGCAGTGCGTCGTCCGATGTTATAGGATAAGGAGTTGGAACATTCCCGCTGCCGGTACCCTTGGTGGGTAATTGGTTCCTCCACGACTCGACCATTTTCCAAGTGAGGGCCAGATCCTTTGGCTTCTTAAAGAGAACATCTGCACTGTGCGGCTCATCCACTCCTCTGTCCGAAACATCAAGTGCTACCACGTCCGCAACTCCAGCCGACGAAGCTAACTCTGTTGAGGATGTCAGTTCAATCAATACAGGTGTAGTCGGTTATATATCTCACCATCACTCTTGCAACTCCAGCTTGACAAGGAAGAAGCAATTTCTACCTGTTTCTCTGGTTCAACCATCGGTAGCTCGGAGCCATAGTCTGAAAAAATATTCCGAACAGGTTCCACGACCTGTTACTGGCTTAGTTCAATCATCATAGTGATATATTCAATACCAACCTCCACTGGTTGTATAAAACCATCGGGGGCGCCGAGAGCCGAGCCGAGCCAAAATAACAAAGCATGCATAACCGTGGGTGAACGCGATTGGGCGTCCATGACGGGGGAAATGAAAGCAGTTGTCCAACCTATCAAGCCATGATGAATCGTCTCGACTGACTGCCCGAAGGAGACCTTACCACTTGAAAACATACCAAAAACCCACTGCCGATATGAGGTCAGAACGAAGAAAGGGGTTTGTTTGTGAACACATGTGTCCCATAACTAGAGGGAATCTTGAGAATCTGGTAAATGCACACTATGTGCACCTACCTTGCCCCAAAGGCGCTCCTTTCCGCGTAACGGACGCGTAGTACCTTCAGGAAGCTACCAAATATGTTCTATATCCATGACCAAGTGTTCAAAGCACCTACCGATTTGAGCTGAGTGAATTGCCACATAAGTTCGTCAGACATTAACCAAGGGGGTTGGCAGGCGACAACTACAGATGCATCGTTATCGGAGTGATCTCCATTGACGTCCGTCCAGTAAAATTTCTTGAAAATGTCGTCATTGCAGTCAGAATCATCAAGCGTCCCAAATCTCCAATCTTTCGTCGCAGGAAACATGATATGAAAAATTCGTTGAACTGTTTGGAGGGGAAAGTTGTCCACCCAATCACATACTCTAATAACATTGCTCAATAAGCCTCGTACTCCAGGTGACCGTTGCATACCGATTGATATCTGATGCTGCAGGAAGTAGTAGTTCTGGAATACCGAACCTCCGCGAGGAAGGCACTGTAAACCTCTCGCCTGTTCGCCTATCCTGGTCCTGCAGGCAGAGGGAGCGATCTGGCACATGCTCCTTAATCCCTAAGGGTGGTAAGAGTTATATCACGCGATGCTCGTGTTAACAGCAGGCCTACAGTTATTAACAAGGCCATCAAATGCGGAATCCAGGTAAATTATGTTAGAAAGGTTTCGATGTCGAGGACGAACAGTAAGAGTGTTTCGGCGGCTCTTGTATTGCTGGTGAAGCATCGACTCTGGTTTGTGCATAAGCTTCAATCGGGGTAGAACGGCATCCTTAAGGTAGCCTTGTAAGTCATCTGTTGCTTGGAAAGCCATGGGATGGTAGTGGAAGGGAGCGAGTATGTGTGTTGGCATCCTTTGAGGATAGCAAGTATTATATATCAATACGTATCACTGTACAAATCATCGCGACAAATCCTGGAGTACAAGAGGTTGCACCCTGTTGTACCGCATCGTCTTTCCTTTTCTTGTACAAGAACAATAAGGAATGAAGGAAACAAGTATGGTGCACAAATGCGTAGCGCTGAGGTAACACAAGGACTCGTTGCAACATGCCTAAACGAGAAATAAGCTGGCAAAATCCGATGTACTACGGCAACACCCGAAAATCATACTGAGGTCGCCAGAGGAGCCGTTGTAGCAGTCCCCGAGTCAAGACCCTCAAGAGGTACGTTTCTCTGTCGTTGTCGTCTGTAATCATGCTGGAAGTGATCCGCATTGCTGTCGGAAACTCTAGCTTGGAGAAATTAGGATGGACATCGATGGATGCTTTCATTTTGATTGGATGTATGTTGATCTGCGACTGACTAACCATCTTGCATTGCAGCCTGCAACATGGGCGCATACAAATATATCAGCGAGTTGTACAGAAAAAAGCAGTCAGATGTGCTGCGCTTTCTCCTTCGTGTCCGGCAAGTCATGTGTCTGCGATGCATTGAAGTTGCTGAATTCGCACTCTAGATGCTGGGAGTACCGCCAGTTGAATGTCATTCACCGTGCTTCTCGCCCTTCTCGCCCTGACAAGGCCCGCCGTTTGGGATACAAGGCCAAGCAGGGCTACGTTATCTACCGTATCCGCGTTCGTCGCGGTAACCGTAAAAAGCCAGTGCCAAAGGGTGAGCTATTGAACTACACACCCTTTTTCATGTCAATTCAATTCATCCTCCAGGTGCTACTTACGGCAAGCCTGTCCGCCAGGGTGTCAACCACTTGAAGCCTCAGCGTGGTCTCAGGAGTACCGCCGAGGAACGTGTTGGAAGGCGCTGTGGAAACTTGCGAGTCCTGAATTCGTACTGGGTGAATCAGGACGGTGTTTACAAGTATTTCGAGGTTATCCTCGTGGATCCGAGCCACAAAGCTGTAAGTCTAAGGTCTCGGGCATCTGTTGGATTGACGATTTACGAACCATGGTCTAGATTCGTCGGGATCCCCGTATTAATTGGATCACTAAGCCAGTGCACAAACGCCGTGAAGCCCGTGGTCTCACCAGCGTGGGGAAGCAGGTTTGTTCATTTCTTGTATTCATAGTGATTTTTGCTGATGTTCGTCACAGAACAGGGGATTGGGCAAGGGTCATCGCCACAACCACGCTCCCGCTCGCTCCACCTGGAAGAAGCACAACACACTCTCCCTTCGTCGTTACCGATGATTTACTTACACGATTCCTGTTATTCTGCCATTACATTACTTCATGTTCGCTATGCTTTGTATGACCATGAAGCTTCGCCAAAAGGATATCATGTACTTCCTTGTGATGTGCTACTAGCAAGACCCCGTGACAATACTGTAGAGTGCCTGATTTCGGTGACCAAGCCACAAACGACAGGATCCGATAACCGACCCTATTAGGACAAGCTTGGAACGCAAAATCCAGATTTTCTTCTTCTTCAGAGTTTCACTGACGTTGACATGTGTTCGCCTCGTTGCACCATCGCCACAAATATTGTGAGAGCTTTGCTGTGGTATCTCCATTTTTATCGGGGCTACTGTGATATAAAAATTTCGATGATGTTGGCTCGGAGCCTCGGACGCTCTAGTTCATAAATCCCACCTTCTCCAACAACGGAATCAATTATTTGAGTCTTCGTTGTCCAATCATAATTGCCCTGGTTGGCTTTCTCCTCCCAAGCATGTTCAAACACCATCATGCAATTCTTTACCTACTATGCGGATATCTTCCGGGGATCATGGCCTTACAAGGCAGAAACATGAACTTCACGGCCGGAGTGCCACTGCCCTCTGAACGTTCTGAACAGCCAAAGATCATCTTACCGGGGAAAAGAGATGCGTTCGAAACTGCGGCCAATGGATCTACTATATTATGGGTCATTGAAGACACCTACGAGGGCCAAAATTTTTTTGAGTGAGTGTCAGTCTTCCGTGCAGGCGACAGAGGTACAGTGCTAATGGGCTGCAGTACATTTACCTTCTATACCGGCGCGGATCCTACAAAGTAATATTTCATTTCCATCAAGTGTTTGGGGCACTGATGGAGTGATACTTGTTCAGTGGATTAGTGACGTGCGCGACCATTTGTTACTCGAACCTCTTTCGCTTTATTAAATCAACGTAGTTTTGTTGACCAACAGACAGCATTCAACAGCGGTTTGGCGTATGTGACCACAGATAATAAGGTCATCATGAAGGGGGACAATACAACTTGGCTACCATCTGGGGCCAACAGAAACAGGTAATGTTCTCGTGCGCTAAATGTACTGCAGCTGACTGGTCTCCTAGTGTCCGCATAACGAGTCAGGCTGAGTACAATACGGGTCTCTTCATACTGGATCTGGACATGGCTCCATGGGGTTGCGGTGTGTCAAGTTTCTTTCAATGCACGGATAAAGGTCTTTAACCATTCTATGTAATCAAGGTGTTTGGCCTGCGTTCTGGCAAGTAATGTAGTGCAATGATTGGATAACGAGCCTAATTTGTGCTTTAGGACGCTTGGGAGTGGGACATGGCCATATGTGAATATGAATTACCACGACGTTTCACTCACTGATGATTTCTATAAGACAGGTGAAATAGACATCATTGAAGGTGTGCATGACAACGAACACAACCAAGTCACTTGGCATACTGCTCCTGGTAAGCCAAAAATCGCAAACTATTTGCTTCGCGGCTTACATTGCTCCCAGGTTGCAACCTGACCCAGGGTAATTTCTCGGGGACGATTGTGGTAAGTTCTTTTTGCCATGAAAGAGGGGCGGTCGGGTAACCATTGAAGCAAACAAATGGCGTGGATAACCTTCAATGCAATGCGCTCATCAACAACAACGCGGGGTGTGGTGTGACAGAGTGGAGTCGAGCATCATATGGTCCAATTTTTGACGACGAAGGGGGCGGAGTCTTTGCCATGAAGTGGGATGAAAATGGCATTGCGGTTTGTACGTTTTATTGCGTAAATCTTAGCGCGGCGAGCTCTGAACCTGTTCACTCCACAGGGTCATTTTACCGCTCGGCTATTCCTTTGGACATTGGACAGGGAGCACCAAATCCATCTAATTGGGGAGAACCTGTTGCTGCACTGTCCAACCAGTCTTGTAATATGACCCAGTACTTCGTAAACCACTCGATCATATTCGGTGAGAATCCTTCTTTGAAAAATTCCGATCCCTAATGGCTCATGAAACATGCAGACATCACGTTTTGTGGTGAGGATTCATTTTTGAGGTGCAAATCGATGCGCTTTCTCAAGATTAATTAGGTGACTGGGCTGGCAACTCATACAATTCATCTGGCTGTCCTGGCACCTGCCCAGACAGGCTAATGGATCCAACCAATTTTGTTGTAAGATGCGATTGCTGTCCTGTGTTTCTTGTTTTGACTAGTTCTATAGAATGCCAGTTGGATTATCAACTCACTCAAAGTCTACAAGCAGGCTTTCTTCGATGGGACCTCGTCGAGCGGGACTCCAATGAATTCGATCATGAGCTTAGAAATGACTGGTTGGATTTTCTCGGTGGTAGTACTCTTGCATATGGTGCATTTCTCGCTGTAAGATGCTGGGCATTTAAGCGACGGCATGACAGTTTAACTATTTGAGTAGTTATTGAAAAGTAGGGGAGCATTGCAACGATACCACGGACTGTCGATAGACTTATAACTTCTGATATATAGTGGTATAAACTTTATGATACTCTCTAAAGTTTTAAGATCCTTGGGGATTCTGTCCCTGTTGTCGCATGGTCATGATATACATGTGCAAAGCATGCCCGTAGTGGAGTAATACTTGCATAACCTTTAGCAATAGCCCAACCGTCCGAGCCAACCGGAACGGAGTGGGGCGCAGGAGTAATGAGAGACCGAACGTCAGGGGAGAATTTGAACAATAGCGTTGCAGGTTCCTCTTTCAATGCACCGTTTTCAAGTCCACTTTGCCCTCCAGAACGCTGACTCGGCACATCCGGACCCTCAGAGGGGGGTTCCCTCTTCGTACTCCCAGCCTCGGGAGCTGATACCGCTTTAAAGAGCTGCCCATACGAGTTACGCCACATGTGTGTCCAATGGATTTCTAAGCCCTCAGGCTCAAGAAGTTCCATTATCATGGGGATGTTCACGTTATACAGGTCGATTTCTTCGTTGCGCATTCCACCGATATCTTTACCCCAGTTGTTCCACAGATACTGAACGATCCGCAGAGACAGGGCATGTGCAGGTTCAAAAAGTTCGCTTGGCGTTGGATGGAGAACGGTGCCGTACGAAATTGCGATGGAACGGACTTGAGATAGGGCTGATGACATTGCTGCACCGATAGTTCCGGACGACATGGCAAAAGCAGCTGCGTGGAGTGATCAGTTAGTACTGACGTATTGGAGGAAGTACAAACCAGAAGAATTCCTGCCAAAGTTGGGTCCTGAAATCTTACATGTCGGTGTGGATTAGCCATCCTGCCTTATCCCAAGAAGCTTTACTGACTGACCACCAAGTCAATTGTTCCAGGATAAAGATTGTGGAGCGCGATGTTGGTGCAAGTTGCAGGGGTCTATGGGACATGTAAGTCGTGAGCTTGCGTCAAGCTATATTAACATACACCATCCATTAAAACCCATTCGGCCACTTCATCCTCCTTCAAAGGACGCGAACATGATGAAACCTCTCCCAGCCCGTCTTCAGCAGCCTTTCGATTACTGCCTAATTCTTACAACACCAAGGCACTCACCAGGTTCCTTCGGGTAGTAATATCTTCCCTTCGTGATTTCGGTGATGTGAAACGCCTTCCCTACTATATATTATGGCGAGAGCCTGAATAGAATGATTAAGCCCACCGATCCACGACTTCTGGGAGCTCGGTACGACTACCTTCACATCCCATCCTGGTGGCACGTTAGAGGGAGTGTGTACGGGTTCAGTGAAAGCTTACCGAGGTTCTTGGTGAGGTAAAGATAAAGCCCGAAAATATATGGAGAGTGGGGACCTGGAGGACCGTCATCATTCTGTAGAGTAATATTCGATGAGTATTCGATAATCGCTGACTCGGAGAAAACGTGTACTTGCAACAAGTAAAGCTCTTGGAGTTGGAGAAGACATTATTCAGAATGATGGAGAGTATCAGAGTGTGAACGGTAATGAAGCGACCCTTGTTGTTGCCAGCGACGACGGTGACGAGCGCCAATATATTTCCCATACACACATAATTAAATTCGACCTCCCATCTTGAACCAGGCACTTCTGTCCCTTCGTTTTCGCTTCTCGTTCTCTGCAGAGCCTCTTTGCGCTGCCCACCGTGACGGCGACACCCTCTTCTCTAGGCTAATACTTGGCCAGTGTTGATTTCTGTTGTTTTTATCAACGCTACTTCTCGTTGGCTCGTCTTCAAGCCCGCCGCTGCAGTATTCATGATCCACTAGCGACTTTTTAAATTTCTTCCACCCTGTTATTTGCACCTCCGACACTATCACGACCATGCCAACGACCAGCGCAAGCCACTGTTTACCCGCTATACCTTCCCTCCCACCTATTCAGATGCCCAGTGACCTTGATAAAAATAATTACCTTGACCTGGAACATGATCCAATCGCATCGCCTCTATCCACATCGTCAATGGTCCCCCAAGCTTCTTTCTCCTCTACTTCGTCTTCTCCTGTCGTTCCTCATAGTCACCCCTTCGTTGTCGATGTCTTCGGGTCCTCATCGCCGTCTTCGACCGACCTTGCACTCCAGTCCTTGCGCAAATCATTTTCCGTTGACTCATTCATTGGCTATGACAGAGAAACGACTCCGAGAGCAAACGGTCCGCGAGTGAACGGAGGAAACACTTACTCCACAGTCGAGGTGTCTCGGACACGTAAACAGGATTATTCGAAGGCTCCACATTGCAGCGAGTCGACTTTTTCCCAACCGTATCTTCGCAGTCGCGGCGCGAGTGTGAGTACCATGAGTCAGAGTCACGATTCAGCGATAGAGCACCGGCGGGGAAGTGAGCCTTTGCAGCGGCTCAAGCGACCGAGTGAAGGCAGACGGAGTACTGTGAAGGGCAAGGACTACGCACGAACAGGCCCCCGCCCAGGGGATCTCAATCTTCCTCCACGCATACCGGCTCAAGCTCGTGACGATACCTCCCGCTTACATACTACATCATCGCTTAGTTCCCTGCAGGAAAGTACAAGGAGTGACAATCTCGGTTTCCAAACTACTACAGCCTCAGGTAGAAATCTACTGATTGACATACCGCTCTCTGTAAGCACTCGCCAGTCCAACTGACTTCAAATTCTGATACTGCGTAACCCAGCGTTTCCCCAAAGAAATTGCCATCGCAGTAGTTGGATCATCTGGCTGCGGCAAGTCAACATTCATCTCGGAGGATGCCAAAGCGCACGGGGCACCGTGCATCGAGACACTATTTGCGTCACTTAGTGGAAATTTGCCTCCTGTTCCTTTCCGTTGTACGTTGATCATATACGATACTCATCTCGTGCTATCTGACTGTAATTTCGCAAGATACACGCCGTATTGACTGGGTGTTACAACGAGATTTTCCCTCCGTCAAGGTGGTGATCTACGAGCTAGACATTGCAACGGTCTGGCACGGAAACTTACCACCCGTCGATGGTGTCATAGTGTGCTATGATGCTGCCGACAAGGCTTCGTTTTCTCCCGTACAAGGTTTCCTCCGTACGTTGCTTCTCACCTGTTAGCTGTTTGCTATTAATCATCTGTGAAAGGTCGTATACAACCGTTGAAGCTTTCGACTATAGCAGTTGCCTTGAAGACAGACCTCGATATTGTCGTTGATCCGGAGGAGTCCTCCCAAATGTTGCAGACCTATGACGTCGGTCTGGCGCAGGTCGATCACCTGGGAGAAGCAGGGAGAGCCAGAATGAGGAAGGTGTTCAATTGGTTAACGAGATCTATTTTCCCAGGTCCTCGTGAGTCTTCTCCAGTTGTGTTTGATCCGAGTGTTGTGTTCATCCCCATCTTCAGACGCTGATCTACGAAATCCTGCATCGCCAGATGCTCTCACTTCACCGATCTATTGGGAAGCAGCCCGAGCATCAACATCATCTGCATATACAGCCTCTTCTACAGCTTCTACGCGCACTATGTCCCAAGACCAGGGCAGTTCGTTGCGACACTCACCCACTTCTACGCTCCCATCATCACCTCCGCCAATTGCCACTTCTCCAACGCGCACTCGATCAACACCAGATCTCCTCTCAACACATGAGAAGTCCAAACCGCGGGATTCACCTGAGCGAAAGTTATCCAATGCTCGCAGCGTTGCAAGCTTTGTTGGGTCGTCAAGCATAAATTCATCATCGATAAACTCCTTCGTTTCCGGAAGAGATGCTTCTTTGAATATCCCTACGGACAGTCATATTGACCACTCGGTGAGCAAGAAGGAACCGTGAGTTGTTTTGTGACTATGTGAATCAGTCCTGCTAACTACTTTGATTTACTTAGTCGTTCAGGACAATATGCAACCCTAGAGGAATTACTTGAGAAGCTACTCTTTCTTGCTGTCAGCGGTGATGGTAAGCCTGCCTACTTGCCTGTTAGTACAAAGGGATTTACATCTTTGGTCTTAGATCCAACATTTATCTCTCATTTCCTTCTTACCTATCGAAGGTTTGCAAGTCCCCGCAGTATTTTATTGGCTATGCAAAAGCGGATGCGGCAACTTGACAATTCGACTGGCGATCCGATGTTTGCGAGTTATGCACAGATGAGGTATCGTGATTTCAAGCTCTGAAAGTCGTCATAATTAATATGCCGGTTGATTCGAAGGATTTGTCACCTACTTGAAACGTGGATGCAGACGTATCCACAAGACTTTGCCGTTCCAGGAGCCTCTGGTGCCTTACACGCTCTGGTGAGGTCGATCGTCGGGAAGACGTACCTCCTCCACTATGGGTCCGATTTCCTACCATTCCTTGCGCATCTTCCAAATATCGTGGACACAGATGCGGCCTGGGCACTAAAATCTGAAAATCCGGTTGACGAGAGCGAGGATCCATACAGCATATCGGACGGAGAAGAGGAAATGTTAGCTGTTGAGGCTGAATTACCCTCTACGAGTCGCCCGTCGGTAACTTCTTCGAACGACAGCCTCCCTAATCCGCTGAGCGTCAGAGAACGCAAGTCCAGCTTGCCTCTTAGCGCGAAGATATTCACACCGGTAAATTCAAGTAACCACCAAGGAGATGCTCTGGATATGTCTCCAAAGGAGCTCCTGAACAAGCTAAGGAACAATGCCGCGATTCTAGCTACTTTTGATTGCGCCGAGGTTGCAGAGGAGATCACCCGAGTAGAAGCTAAGTTTTTCACAGACATCGAGGTGAGCACTGGCTGGCGCTGTCATAATTGTGATTTTGACGATATTCTTGTAGCCACGAGACTGGCTGCAATATACCCTCATTCCTGGACGCAAAGACCCTGAGTTGGACTCAATATCTCGATTCAACGCTATTTCCAATCACCTTGCGGACTGGTAAGTGATTACGTGTGGGTTGGGATAAAGGTGTTTGATGTTTTCTTCAGGGTATTATCCCTCATACTATGCCATGACAAATCAAAGAACCGCGCAAAACAAATAGAGCGATTTGTGGATATCGCTCACAAGCTCCGCGCATTGAACAACTACTCGGCGCTGCGTGCCTTCGTTGCTGGAATCAACAACTCCACTTTCCCGGGCGATGAAACCATGGAAGTGTTCAAAGGCAGGTCTCCAGACCACTTCAAAAATCTGTTGTCTTGGGATGTTCTTCTTCAACATCGCGGAGCTCATCAGGCGTACCGTATGGCCCTCAAAAATACTAAAGGCGCCTGCATTCCCGCGTTGTAAGTGCAGTAATTTTCATCTAAGTGACTCCGTCGTTTATTTCTGATTAGGGAGGTTCATATGTCTGACCTGATCCGTGCCCACGAAGGAAACCCCAATGTTAGTCCAGATGATCCTACGAAAATCCATTGGGGCAAGTTCAATATGTTCGGCCGGTTTATTCAAACCACTACGCATTGCCAAATACAATGCCAAACAACTTCGGATTACGACTTACCTGACCGAGACCGAATAATGAAGATAGTATTCAACGAGTATGTCATGTCGGAAGATGTGCGTCTTAATCGAAAACTCTTGCCTCCCATATTTAACGTTGTACAGATGCAAATATCTCGAGTGGCACCTATCCCTGACTCGGACCTAACTGACGAACCTTTCCGTCCCACCATACCTCGAACATTGTCACGCGAACATTCTACATTCTCTCACAGAGACACGGGACTCCTTCGCAAAATACTGCAATCCCGGTGAAGAGAGCTCCTCAGCATGTATCAGGATTTTCCTCTGTATCTGCAGCTTGTTTTTGTCCTCGCTGGTTTGTTTTCTATTCATTTATTCCTCCGATCATCATCATCTATTGTTCGATACCCTGTCGCGTACATATCATATTGTTATTCAACAACTGTAGGATTCCATCTTTATGTTGCGTTGTTATTTCACACTGATCCCGTGGGCACAGCAGCAAATTTCAATGTCGAAGAACGCGTGTTGTACCTACGGCCCAAAATGTGTACTATTCTGTATACAAGGAATTGCCTTCGGTCGGACAATCTGCATGATTAAGCAATACCTCGTCGTACACTGTGCTCGCGCAGTCTTCTTTTCGTTGGAGTCCGTGAATCAGCACAAAGCGTCTCTGCTGTTTCGTATCATAGATAACGCAGAGTTGCCCATGTGCGAATAGATCCGTTCGGAGGTCAAATGCCATGCGCGGAAGAGTGAGTCCTTGGTGACTGTTGAGGTGCCGAGATGCGACAGCGCGCGCAACGTGTGAATATTTATCAGGCTCGTGTGTTCCCCATCTGCCATCGTGTTCGCTCAGTTAACAACAACAGCTTGACTCCTCAAAAGCCAGCGAAGATAATGACGCTGTCCGGTGTAGCAATAAATGCTTGATACCTCCAGAAGTTTTTGTTGTCCATCGTAATATGGACCACCGTTGTTGATGCCAATGATGTCATAAAAGACGCAAACAAGTGTAGCCATCTCTAGTCGGTGGTAATGATGTCGGGGGAGGTACGAAGGTATGACGACGCGATGGTACGATTAACAGAAATTGAAGTTGTCGCTCGATATATACATCCGCCAGTGTTTCGAGCTTACATAAAAGAATACTTAGATATAATTTTCGATGTAAAAACTTCTGGCACGTGACTAGGTTTTTACGCAACATACCACTTTTATGAGAAATCAATAACGCATGCATGTTGGCTAGGACTGCTCGCACTGATACTGTACCACATCTCATCCAGTCATGGACTTCGTAATGACTATCGAGTCTGACGATGAATCGCAACCTCAACGCAAAGACAGCAAGAAGCAGCAGGTGGACGATGCCGCCCATTTGAACCCCGATTTCCAGTTCGACGTTGCTGGTGATCCTTACACCGATTTTTTGGAGTTTAGTGTGCAGCAGGATATCGTGAAGAAAATATCTAAGCCGGTGAGCACCACTTCCCTAATGTATGCAGTAGTCATTCATTTGAATCGTGCAAAGGATCCGGTCTCGGTGGATGAAATTATCGAAAGACGCAAACTGAAGAACGTGAGCTCAAAAAGAAAACGTGGGCAAGAGAGCGAGAATAGTGAGAATGGTATGGAGAGTGATGCTAGCAGCGCAGAAGGTTTCCCTGAAACGGATAGTGCGGATAATGAAGATGACCCGCTTGCCACCTCGGGAGAGGAAAATGACGAATCCACTCAATCTGCATCGGAGGACGACGACGAAGGGGCCAATGATGTTGATATGGAATCTAATTCTTCGGATGAATCAGAAGAAGAGACTCAAGCCGAGAAAGATCGCAAAGCAGCATTTTTTGATTCGGAGGCAGCACCTACGGGGAATCATTCATCATTTCTGACGATGAACCTCTCCCGTCCAATTCACAAGGCATTGGCCAATCTCGGATTCCATTCGCCAACACCAATTCAAGCTGCTACCATCCCTGTAGCTTTACTGGGCAAAGATGTTGTAGGAAATGCTGTCACAGGTTCTGGCAAGACTGCTGCATTCACCATTCCTATGCTGGAACGGCTGCTTTACCGAGAAAAGGGAAAGCATGCGGCGGCAACTCGGTGTCTTGTGCTGGTTCCGACGAGAGAACTGGCCGTACAGTGCTATGAGGTCGGTTCTAAACTTGCAGCACACACTGATATTCGCTTTTGCCTCGTCGTCGGTCTGTTTTCTTCAAACTCACAGTGGATAGCTCTCTTATAGCGTATGTAGGTGGTCTCTCTCTCAAATCGCAGGAAACGACTTTAAGAACTCGCCCGGACATCATCATCGCAACTCCTGGGCGACTTATCGACCACTTGCGCAATTCCCCCTCCTTCGCACTTGATGCTTTGGATGTTCTTGTTCTGGACGAAGCTGACCGGATGCTCTCCGATGGGTTTGCAGATGAATTGGCCGAAATCATCAAAGCATGCCCTGTATCTCGTCAGACAATGCTGTTTTCTGCTACGATGACCGACACTGTCGATGAATTGGTAAAAATGTCTTTGAACAAGCCTGTACGCCTTTTCGTAGATCCAAAGCGAACCACAGCTCGAGGCCTTACCCAAGAATTCGTTCGCGTCCGAACGGAGAAAGAAGCGGACCGAACTGCGTTGCTTGTATCTTTATGCAAGAGAACATTTAGGCAACGTGTTATCATATTCTTCAGGAGCAAGAAGCTGGCCCACCAGATGCGTATTGTTTTCGGCATTCTTGATATGAAGGCCGAGGAGTTGCATGGTGACCTCTCTCAAGAACAGGTTGGGCAGATTCCTACCTCTTCAGCGTGTCAGATGTTGATTCTGTGATAGCGTCTCAGGGCTTTGCAGTTATTCCGCGATTCACAAGTAGATTATTTAATGGCAACTGATCTTGCTTCTCGTGGTTTGGATATTAAGGGCATTGAGACCGTTATCAACTACGACATGCCTAATCAATTGTCTCAATACCTTCACCGCGTGGGTCGGACAGCCCGCGCAGGGAAGTCTGGTCGGTGAGTTCAGTACATTCTTGGCTTTCAGCTGTATTCTAAGGTTTATTGTAGTTCAGTTACTTTAGTAGGAGAAGGAGACAGGAAAATGCTCAAAGCAGCCATCAAGCACAGTGCAGGCGAAGATAATATTCGCCATAGGCTTGTTCCTGCTGATAGTTTTTCCAAATGGGTAAAGAGGGTAGAGGCCTTGAAGGACGAAGTTGCGACAATTCTGCAAGAGGAGAAAGAGGAGAAGCAGGTAACTCTGATCGCTGTATGCTGGTCCCAACCATCTTATATTATACTAGATTCGGCAAGCGGAAATGGAACTAAGGAAGGGACAAAATATGATCGAGCATCAAGATGAGATTTTTGCTCGCCCTGCTCGAACTTGGTTTCAGACCGAAAAGGAGAAGGCAAAGGCAGTTGGTAAGTCAAGATTCATAGGTTTCGCGTACAGAGGCGTCACGTTGTTTTCCCAGCTACGAGCAAAGAGCAGCATGAGAATGGGATGAAACTCAGTTCAAAAGGGAAACCTAAGGCGATTGAAGAGCCCAAAGTAGGTTATTGTATCCTTGATGAATTTTTTTTTTAACTGTCCCTTCAGCCTAAGAGAGATAAGTTTGCTGGTCTAACTAGGAAGGCGAAGCGACGGAAGTTGGCACTGGAAGCCGACAAGGAACTGGGTCAGATGGGTGCTGTAAACGCTGCTATTCGTTCCGCAAAGAAGGCTGCCCGTCCCGCCAAAATAGGTATTCCAGTCCATTCTACACCCAAGAGAACCAAGGCGAGAAAAACGACATCGAGAGCTGGTGGAGCGTTTGAGAGAGATATGTCATCGAAGGCATCGAGGAGTGAAGGAGTGCGCGCCAAGAAGGGGGACGCGATCGGTGGGATGGGAAAACATAAAGGCGGGAAACGGAAGGGCAAATAGCAAAATGTAGTAATGATTCTGTGACTGCAAGTCACTGGGTTATTAGACCACGTGGTCATTAGAAGTTCGAAGTAGGATCGACCAGCTTGGACACATTTGGCGCGAGAAAAACGTCGACTTGAATCAAAGGCGATCCCTTGTTAGTGCCTCTCCGACCATCAGAGGTGGAAACATGGAGCACAATGCGTTTGCATCACTGGCGGTCTTGCAGCTCTCGTCTCCGTGCCGTCTACTGCCATCGGCTTGCTGCCCAGACAAGGACCTTGTCGTCCTGGTGTCACGCCTTGGTGGGAGGGATAGGTTAACTCTATGGAAAATGCAAGGTGCCAAAAAGTGGGACATTGAGGTGGGGTGCGACGAAAATGCCATTGAAAGCGTGTCTGCTTTAGCTTGGAGTCCTTGTGGTATAGTTATTCATTACAACTTAGGTGCATCATATCTAATATTATCTACCGCAGGTCAGACAATCGCCGTGGCTCATGGTTTCTCCCGCATCACACTTCATTCTGTGCAAGATGGACGCATAGAGCGTTCTCTTACTATCCCAACATTATCACACAATTCTGAGCGACGACATCGGATAACTGGAGCTTGGTGGTTCTCGGGTTGCCGCGATTCACCAAGAAGCGCGATTCCAGATATCTTCAGGAGAAATGAAATTACTGTCTGTGAATTTTTAGGCTATCACTACCTCCTCTTATTGTGCCGAAGACAGGGTCTGCTCTCTCCATATTGAAGGTTCTTCCGCTACTTGATCCCCTTCGAGAAGAGGATCACAAGCTCACGTGAGTCATGCGGGGCTCTATAATCTGGACTCATTAACACTTGTTCAGTGCCACCGACATCTTTGCTTTCCAAGGAACACAGACCAGAGCTGCATTGAAGTCATCCACCCCCGAAGTCATCAACGATTGGCCGTCGTTGCTTCCAGATCCATCTCTTGCTTCTCTATGCCCTCCGGTCCTGACTGATGCACAAGGAAAGACAGCAAAGGAGACACCAGTGAACCTTTCTGCGGAAGACGAAGACAGTTTACTCGTGATAGGCGATGATAACGGCATGCTCCACTGTTTCTTGGATGGCAGCTATTACCTAGGGCCGATTAGTACACTTTCATCGACCGTGCCAACGGCAGTATTCAAGGATCCGAAGCAGCCGCTGTTCCTACTTCATCCTCAGCCTCTAGCCTCCGACTTCTTGTCCGCCGCGTTTGCACCTCTGTCGGTGGAGTTACCGTTGCTCGCCTCCCGTAGAGTTAGAGATTTTGCCAGGATTTCATCCGCCGCACGCGAGTTGATGTGGTATATCATGCGGGTCATTGAAGAGCTGCGTGAAGTCTGGTTTGGTTCCGGTTCAATGAGTGGAGCACAGGAAGTTGGACCCAAATGGGTTCAACTATTGGAAACCAGGCTTCGTGACCAATTTGGCCGTTAGTAGTGTTGTCCTCTGATGGATTTTTCCTATTCTAAGTTTCGTCAACAGAAAAGGAACCTAGTGCAATACTCGAGCTCACAGGTCTCCTCGTCGCGGGGTTGAGTTCTGAAGGACTTTCAGATTTTTTCTCTGCCAGCGAGCAAATGAGTGAAAGGGTTGATTTCTTCCAACGTTTTCGTTGTTACAAAGCTAATATTCCATTCAGGCTCTCCAGAAATGGGAATCCACGGTGACCGACGCGCTCACTAAACTGCGCGACTCGACGACGTTGCGACTTGTCCCAGCGCTTCAACGGCTACATATCATTTTGGAAGAGGTTCGAGGATGGTCACTTATGTCAAGCACGATTTTCCACAGTTGCGCGCCTTTTTACTGACATCTTTCCAGCCCTCAGTCGGCCTTATTTGGATTCAACACCAACGATATCGTTCATTGTCTGATTTCACTGAAGCAAGCCATCTTCCTTGCAAATTTGTTGGCGTTTCAAGCAAGAGGGGAGCTCGGCTCATTCAAACACTTCATGAACTTTCTTCGGTATGGTGAGTAGGTTTACCGAGCGAGTTGTGTAGGGTCGTTAGCCAATTTCCCATGTTAGAAATCCCCTTGGGAAGCAACTCCACCGAGACTCGCTCACCTCCTGAACATGACATCCTTGAAGTCAATCACTATTTAATGTCCGGGTTAAAAACAAGTCAAATCGACCGGTGGTTCACCGGTTCAGCTCCTCGATTTGATCCAGGAGACCTTGGCTTGCCTCGACACAGCAGAGATACCAACAAAGTTCTTGAAGAAGCACTGGAACAAGCCCACGCCGCATTGCAAGATCCTTTCCAAACATCATGGCAGCCGGTAGGTTTTCTCACTTAATTGTAATATATACTCTGCGACATGAGTTTGCGTCTGTTTTAGAAAGCCTCCACCGCCGATAAATCACATCTGGATAGGAATCTGTGGGTACTTGTTCATGATTTGGCTACCCGGTGTCAGCGGGTCTTCGCGCATGTTTCGAAGGCTACCAGTCGATCAACCATTGTGTCAGGTAATGGTGGTGCTACGCCATTTCAGGTGAATGAGGCGAGTTCAACTGATGTAGGCGGTGTTTGCCAATTTGTCCGCGAGAGAGTTGCTCAACGGAATGAGGTGAGTCATGGGTTCCTTTTCACTGCATTGAATTCAGCCAATTCGGATCCTTTTAGCCTGGCAACCACCTGCAACATCTTGCGATCTATTTGGCCTCGGAAATGCGGCCCCTTTGTGAGTTTGTTTCTCTTGGCTCCATCGCCTTTTTGGAAATTCAATGTGTACAAATTAGTCTGTTTGACCCAGACGCCTTACGCAAAAATTGCCGCTGGGGTTCCGCTGCATGTTGATGTCATTGTTATGGAGTGTTCTATAGCTGGACATGAAACTGGAGATGCTATTGACATCCATCTATGTAACGCTGAATTTTTCGACGACGAGATCCTCGTCATTGTATATAAAATCAGAGGAACCGACGGTCAGTCTCCTGATTTATTTCCATTTGGCTTCCCATTAAATAAGATCAAAGGTCCGATGTTCGCCGCTACGGTTCACTACAGCGCGCTAGAGTACGAAACAGTTCAATCAGAAGGATACGTAAGCGGCCCCGCCCGAAAAGATATGATGGCCAACGTGCTCCGGAGGTTCAACGAGGGGCATGTAAGTATCGTGCACCACCATGTTTTTGTCGAGACTTGTGACCGGTGTTTTTACTGACGGCATAATTTAGCTTCCGTCGAAAGTCATCCCGATCAAGAGACGTCGCCAATTAACCGCGTGCAGAGACGGATCAGTGTTTCTCGCTGTCAACGGAAGAGTTGGAAGAAGAGTTGTGTGCGTACTGGATGGTGATGGGACAACAATGGAGATACTGGATATGGAAGGAGATGAAGATATGGAAGCTGAGAATGAATCCGAGATGGATTTCGGTGGGGCATAACCGTGACGAGAGGGTGTGTGATTCGGTCCGTAGGTTATGCATTGGCGGCCTCATTGTCGGCCGAAAATACCGGATGACTATGTCCTTGATGTGGCCTTTTAGGGTAGATGTTTCTCCATTTAGTGTGTTTGATCGCGGTCACTGCGGTGAGTTGGAGTCAGAAGAGTGGAGAAGAGATCGAGCGTCAAAACGGGGCTGAAAAGTGAAATGAATGAAGAGTGTTGTATCGGTAAGAGCACTGAGATTCGAAGGACTTTTGATTCGACCCGTTTGAAAACATTAGTTCCTGGGAGCGGTGAGGGGTTAGTTTCGGGAATGAATGCAGATCACACAAGGGATCACACTGCCAGCTTGATCGCTAAATAGCCGCCACCAACAGATTATCACCTGAAGGTACGACGTCTGCCTGGTGCCAGCATCTTCTACAATTCTGAACCCATTTAAAAACACATTATGATTCCGATAAAGGGCCCACGGACAAGTCTGAAATTGTAAACAGTTTCGCTTAACGTGATCACACCGCGGCCCTCTCCTCGTGCCCTTGATTCGAATTCTTTTTTTTCATGCCATTTTAAACCGTCGTTTTCTTCTGTGGATCGTCCCTAAATTCCTCCTTTGCATCCCTTGTCTTGACTGGGTTCGATAGAACCTTTTTTTTCTTTTATCTCTTCAATTGTGTTACTACGCTTGAACTAGCTTTGAACCTTTGTATTCACATGCCTAATAGAGCCGACGCCGGTCATTCACCACCAGGCGATAAATCCGACTTCAAAGTAGACGTTGACGATCCTATTGCCCGCATGTCTGATATTGCTCTCCGAAAAAAGAAAAATGCTGATGCTCAAGCCGCTTTCCGTCAGAGGTGAGCTATACGCGTTGAACTGGGTCAGGATATTGACATATTATGTGTTTTGAGGCGAGCGAACTACATAGCAACTCTAGAAGAGACAGGTTAGCCGTCTTTAGTCACCATAAACCTTCATCGCTCATCCTCCTCGTATCCCCCAGTTACTAGTCTAGAGTCTGTCGTCTTGCAGCTTCAGGATTCCTGTCGCGAAGCGCGATCTGAAGCTGGGGATCTACGACAAGACAACGCGCGCCTTAAACATGAATTGCGCGAACGCGAGAAGTTCTGGAGGGCCCTTGGGCAGACAAGGAAGAATGGACAAGCTCCTGATTCTGATGACTTGCCCCCCCTCCCATCTTCTTTTGCTCCTCACCCCCAACCAACCAACCTGAGCAGTCGCACCCCCTCGTCACATGGTCATTACAGTGATGATGGCATAGGATATCAGACGAGCGACGATACCTCTAATTCGCTGTGCAACGGTCCATATACCGGCGGGCCCAGTCACTCATATCCAAACCAGTCTCCTGCACTTTCCTACACTGGCGTAGAAACCGAGCAGATACCATCCGCTGGATCCGGTCATCAGATGACCACCCGAGCGGCAAGATTTGGTCCTTACCCGTATCCGATGCAGCCTATCAGTCGTGATGGCCCATGGACTCAAAATGTGCCACAGACTGCGCCTGTCAATGGTCAGTCGATACTTTCGCTACTAATCTTATCATGACCTCTTATGGGAGCTTGCAGGATCGCCTACCTTAACGTCCCCCGATATATATGTGAACCGCCCGTATGAAGAGCAGAAGACTCAGCTCAATCATTTAGAAACAACCCCATACATCTTCCCCAGTAGCCGCTCCATCTCTCCCACTTCGTCCACCCCCCCTTCTTCGTCTAGCACGTCTTTGACGTCTCCATTCCAGTTCACGTTCCCTGATGGCTCGATCGGGCAAGGTCGCGCAGAATTTGGGCACGCCAATGCCCATGGAACTGATTTAACTTTACACGGTGGCACGGCAGATATTTCCCATCCGAACTCCGCAGGCGACGGTGTGCGTTACAGACTTGGAGCCCGTCGCGCGAATTCTGGTCCGGACCGTTCACTAATGCACTCTATGACTCATTTCTCTGGAAGCGAGAACGGCTCTCAGCATGAGCGTGGGAGTAGTGAAGGTGAAGCGGGCTCCTATTCGCAAATGCCGAAGCTTCGTTCCCGTAGAGCACGTTCTCGAGAGTCGAGGTCACCTTCCCCCGGTGTACCTCCGATCTCGGGCACTCTAGCGGTTATCAAAGCTCAAGCTTTTGGTGCTCTCCGTCGGACTCGGACCAGAACCAAAAAATCCTCCGAGGGGGCGGCCAAGGTTGCAATGGAAGTTCTCGAGGCCAGAGGCATCGGGATGGGCGTAGTGGCTGGCTCGAAGCGCCCCCGTCTCCACCACGACGATTCCGACATGCATAATTGATGCAGGCATAAATGTGTTCCGCAACAACTATACCAGTTCACTCATTTGATCCTTAGGGATTGTATCATTTTCTCGTCACCGTAACCACGATTATTTGTACAGCAATTTTTAAGATTCCAGTCACTTACTGTATTCCGCTTACTCTCTTAAAGGTCTGCTGCATAGTGTTGCATGTAATATGATACCTTCATTGCACGATACATTCACCATTTAAACCTTATTTGATGTCCTGCCGCGAGGCACAAGTCTATAACTCTCCTCCCCTCTTGCTAATATCATCCTTATGCCCGTCTGGATCCACTGGTCTGGCGCGTGGCATGCACCCGCGAGAAGCCGACGCGGAACTCATTCGTGGAGACAATACAGAGATAAATGGAAACGACCACGTTTTCTAACAGTATTCGTATCAATTAAGTCTCGGAACTGCGACATCCCAGGGTCCTCTTATCTCACTGCGGAAAGACGTGTCAACAAGTAGGCAACAAAGAAGCTGGGGAAGTGACTTTCTTTTTATATTTTTGTGCCCAAACTAATACTCCCGGAGCAACGAACGTCACCGAAATCAAAATGCCTACATATATGGAGGCGGCAGAGGCGGAAAAAGGTACCGTTAGGATGAACGATAAGACGCACAGGGTTAGTGTGAAGAGAATCTGCACGACTTGTGGAGCGACCTACAATCAAAGTCAAACAATCAGATACCATATAAGAACTGCTGCCCTACCTGAAGACGGTGACGCATAATCGGGAAAAGAGCGAACAGTTGCACAGCGAATAAGACAAGAGAAAAGACGGCCAAATCGTCAGGTAGTCGCGAGGCCAAGACAACCGATGATGAGATCGCGGCGTTCATGGACAGGACAGATGTCAATCTACCACATGAGATGAGAATTTGACAACGAGGGGGCGATATAATACTATCCCACCTTTCCTGTGAATGCGGGACTGGTTTTAGGGTGCTATAATCGGCGAGCAATGCGTTAAGAAGGAAGAGACATGCTGAAAGCGCCCAGATGGAGTCCGAGGACGTTGCTGCGGTCAAAGTTCGCAAGACAGGTGATAATCCCATCAAAGCCAGGAAGACAAGCAGGGACGATTTGAACGTTTTCGAGCCTGATTGATGCCACCAATCAGCGAAGAGTCCAGGGACGGGTATACAGGATGTCTGACGGCTTGGCATAGCTTGAACGGTGTTAGAATAACTGAGGATCTCACACAAAGCATATCCTCCAAAGAAGCTGAAAATCGAGACCCATAGTAATACACGGGCGTCAAGCCAGCGTTCCTTCAACCTCACAAAAACTGCGAGGAATGTGAAGATTGTCGCTAAGTGCTGTGTGATCGCACAGCATAGCAGAACTAGCGGCCAATAAGTATAAGGCTTGAAGTTGGCTTTGGGGAATATTAAGCACTAGGGTCATAGAGATAAATTATGATTACCAACGGTTCCGCCTCAATGAAGAGAGGAAAGAGTGAGGATGAATATAATTGTCAGGGAAAGGCTGCTTTTCCCACAAAACTTTTTTCCATCCTGTGGATGACATACGCATGTGGTGGTTTAACGAACTTGGGGGGGACGAGGGGCGATCACAGGGAGAATTTGAAGCCACGTGGCAATCACAATGTCCGCCCTATGTGCAAAAACTGGGGGATTCACAACAAATGTATCAAACCCCTCGAGAGAGCATAATCATCGAAATCATCATTTACCCATTTGTATCTCGGGCAAGTACATGGTCAACTTAAACAAGACGGCGTCATCTCACTTCCCTCGATCATGGGAAGAAAAGAAATTGTGTTTATGGCACCCCTCTACATATGAAGAACATGAAATGAACGTGTTCGAACATCCCTGCTGCATCACCGGCGGTCCGTTGAGTTTAACGAATAGTGAGATAAGAGTGCGACACAAAATATAAGAAGAAACATGCGCATAAGGCCTTGACCTTTGATGGGATAATATCATGATTGAAGCGGGTCCGAGGTGAATTGAAAAGATGAGAGGTATCGGCGATCATGTATGTATGACACAGCACGAGAAAACCTGAAGGTTATAAATGAGAAGTCTGGAGCGCTAGATGGCCCGCATGTTATACTGGCGGTGATGCGACATGTACACGCATTCACTCCCACTGTAGAAATAGTAATGAGGAGGGGTAAAGACCTGGACATAGAGCTGGACATTACCACTAGAGGTTCTTCTTCCCTTGATGTGGGTACTGGTTTTGCCGCTTTAGCAATCTCGAGTTGCCCGGCAAGTCGTCCCCGATTTGGATTCGAGGCATTAGTACCTCGTGCTTGCGCCTATGTCAATGCAGCTTGGTAAATCCTGTACATGGATAGCGACTATTCGGACCCGGGGGCTTACCGCTTTCATCCTTCTTTCTGCAGCCTCTGCAGCTGCGGCGCGAGGATCAGGAGGGGATGCTGTGCCATAATTCTGCCCATTTGACTGAGCGGCATTACTAGTGCTTCCCAGGACCTGATGTCCCCCGGAATGTGTCCTGCCCTTGGAGCATAATGAACCCATGAAGCAAGTGCACAAATGATCAGAGTATATGACGCTACGCAAGTTTAACGTCGCGGTCTGAATTCAAGAAGAGCGACCGAGACTAGCGCCAGAATGGTGTTGTGACCTCGATCATGCGATCACTGTATCACGCTCTATAAGGACATACAATTCAAAAGCTACATAGGAAGGGTATTCGACATCTCTCTGTAATTTCCCTGACCATCGTTATCAGTGGAGCGAGCAACACGATCACGAAGGCCATAGTCTTCAGGATGCCTACGTGGTAACCATTCCTGTAGACATCGTCACTGACTAAATAAATCCCTCGAATTCAAAAGGAAATACACCGACCTCCCACCAGCGCCTGCTGGCAGACCATGCCGTACCCGAATCCAAACCGGCCTTGATCATACGGTTTTTGATGCTCACGCCGAGTAACAACCCGAGAATGATTAACAGAAAGAGGGTGACCACAAGCTGATCCCTAGGGGAATCCCGTTCTGTGGCGATAAATTAATTTCTGGTAAACACGGGGAGATCGAGGACACACGGAAACACCGAGCCTCGACGTCTCCCTCCAGACCGGTCGCAGTGTCTGGATCTGTGTCGCCAAGAGATGCACCAATGCAGATATTTAGGTTCTGATTCAAGCACCACTGCTTCGTGCATGATAGACAGGGTTTGGACGGGTTGTCGGGTGTATTCAGGGGTAGGATAGAAGAGTTTGAGAAGCAGATACCTGAAGTATGGTAAGATCCAGAATGATGTTGTTGAAGGGAACACCAACATTTGCAAAAGTTTGTCACATCCGAGTCCCACTTGTTCATGCTAGCCTCGACTGGCGCCTGCCATAAGTTGAACAATATGAAATGTCAAATAACAAGAAATCGACGTACGATATGTAGCACGAGCGTAATAAAAAGAAAGTAGAGCAGACAAGCATTAAACCGTGCGGGACCATGCACCATGACGAAGGAGTAGAAGGTGAAAGTGACATTTTAGCATGTGGCTGAGAAACACGCTCAAACGGTCGAAACGCGTCGCTTTCACTTCCAAGCACACCAGGACTAACATCTGAGCAACATCTTCTAACTTTCTGCGGTCATTATCACTGCAGGAATGTCAGCAGAATTCGAGGATGTCCTCACAAATCAACCGGTCGTGATAGACAATGTAACCCTCATTCTTCCAACTACCGCGCGTGGACTCAGCTTAGTTCTGACAGGGCTCCGGGACTATCAAAGCAGGTTTCGCGGGTCAAGATCATCCAAAATGCTTTTTCCCATCATTGTACGTCTCCATAATGCAATGAAGCGCATCACCATTCATTTGGGTTTCTAGTGTTGGCCGACCAAAGCATGTGCGTGTCATGGCTGGTGCTCTTGAAGGCGACGTCTTCATCGGTCGTCGCGCGCAAGAGTTCCGCGGTCTTCTCAAGATAAAATACCCTATGGAACATGGCATTGTAACCGATTGGGATGACATGGAACGAATATGGAGCTGGATATACTCTGAAGAGCTTGGGACGCTCAGCGAAGAGGTATGCTCCCTTCATATGTTATAGGTGCACAGACGTTCCGACATATTTTCTGATAGCATCCAGTTCTCTTGACTGAAGCACCGCTCAATCCAAGGAGTAATCGTGATGTCGCCGCTCAGATATTCTTTGATACATTCAATGTTCCAGCTCTCTTTCTGTCGGTGCAGGCTGTTCTCTCGCTGTAAGTTATAGATTTGCATGTATCTTCTGATCCCCTTCGAACCATCTGCAGATATTCTTCAGGGCGGACGACTGGCATTGTACTCGATTCTGGGGATGGCGTCACGCATGCTGTCCCAGTATTTGAGGGTTTCTCCATGCCTCATGCGATTCGAAGAGTGGATGTCGCCGGAAGGTACGATGTCCACAGTCCCTTGGAACAAATTTCTCATGTGCCCCATACACAGGGATGTAACTGATCATCTACAGTTGCTGCTAAGAAAATCCGGTCATCACCTACATACAACTGCGGAAAGAGAAGTCGTTCGGATAATCAAAGAAAAATGTTGTTATATCGCGCTAAATCCTTCCAAAGAGGAAAAGGATACAGTGGGTCGGACCGAAGAGTTCCGTCTCCCAGATGGGAACATAGTTCAGGTGAGTTCCTAGTTATTGCCCAGTCGTGTCAATGTCACCTTTCTTGCAGTTGGGACAAGAGCGGTTCCGTGCTCCCGAGATCTTGTTTAATCCAGAGCTTATCGGACAAGAATACGCAGGCGTTCATCAAGTTGTCGTAGATTCCATCAATCGAGTTGATCTAGATCTGCGGAAGAGTCTCTTTTCGAACGTCGTGCTGAGCGGAGGGAGCACGTTATGTAAAGGTCAGTAAGCTTTCATTAGGCTAGTCACCCCCGCATTGATGCCGTCTCTCCGAAGGTTTTGGCGACCGTCTTCTCAACGAAGTCAAGAAGTTGGCTTTGAAAGATGTCAAGATCAAGATTTACGCTCCTCCAGAACGCAAATACTCAACATGGATAGGTGGTTCCATTCTCGCAGGTCTTGGGACTTTCAAGAAGGTTGGTCTAATCTTGTCTTATGTCGGCGGTTCTAAGACCTATCCACAGATGTGGGTATCAGCAGAGGAGTATCAAGAAGATCCAGATATCATCCACAAAAAGCTTGGCTTCTGAAGCTCTTGCTCTTTATGTTATATCTCCTCGTGCTAGAACTCTATGTTCGATTATCCTTACCACTGCATTATACCCGCAATAACTAACTGGTCTTGTAATAAGTATACTCTCAGAAGATGAGCGAGATTCGACGGAAATGCCGCACATGTGCATATGATTCATGAATGTAGTGTGATGTGATATATATGCCATAGGTACACTTCTCGACTGGTTCTCGGTGATAACAAGGTGCAATCGAGCAAGAAAGCGAAAAGAACCAGGGAGCCGAGAGGGTAGCGCTTACTTGCCCTTCTTGGCGGGTTCAGCAGCCTTGGACTTCTTGGTACCACGGACCTACAGAGAGAGCGCGTCAGCATATCATTCAATCATGACCAAAGGAACTGTCATACCTTCTTCGCGCGGTTCTTTCTTTCGTTTCGGAGTTTACGCGAAGGTTTGTCTACCTTGGTAGCAAGGCCAGACTAGTTGGATGGAGAATAAGACAACAACCACGAGAGATCAACATGAACTTACCTTGATCAGTCTGTGCTTGGGCTCGAACTTCTTCTGTGCTGCCTCATCGTCATAAATCAGCGCAAATCCGGTGCTACGTCCACCACCGAACTGTGTCCGGAGACCAAAGCAAACTACGCGTGCTTTGTCTGTTTTGTACATGGCAGCCAACTTCTCTGAGAGCTCATCTCTTGGTACGTTCGGTCGCGATGGGTGGATAACATCGATAACAAACTGGCGGCGAGCCAATAGACGGTTGGTGATGAATTTGCGGGCGCGGAGGGTAACGGGGGCTGCGGTGTCGGCCTAAAAGCATATACACTATAAGTCTAGTACATCCAAGCTGCATGGGTACCCATCCATCGTCTCCCGACCGCAGATCTCGTGCAATTTGGACGATTCGACATGGAACGGCAACCTGCAGCATTCGAGTGAAAGCTCTCACCATGATTTTTGTCGTCCTCGACGTTTTACAAGCTTTTCTTCCCGAGTCTTTGACGGGTTGGTGTATGTCCTTGGATAGCGTAAGGAGATCAAAGTCCGTTCGGCATATTCCGGTCACAGCCACCCTTTATACCCCAAAAGCGGCTGGACTTGCCCCTTGAGCTCCACTGCGGCACTTTGTGATATACTTGTGATGTCGGCCAGTTTTGCTTCTTCATTCGCGCCGTATGTGGGTGTTCTCTACACCGTCATCAGTTCCGACGTACTCATGCATGCAGACCCCACCCCCAGATGACTCTTCTCATCGAGTGGTCCCATCCTCAAGCCCCACAGTTCGTCCATGGTTCCCTGTTCACTCATCCTCGCGAGGAATAGAAATATCTTATCAATCTGGTGGAGTCCCCACATTCGACAATTCAATGGGCGTCCATGATGATGTTCAGGAAGACGTCTCACAAAATCAGTGGGAAACGAGCTCTGGGTTGCGTGTGGACGTCCTATCCTCCTTCGCATATATATTGGGTCCAATCTCAGGTGAATAATACGGGTTTAAGCAGGTATTCCGTCGCGTCACAATTTTCTTTAGCTTTGATATTGCTGGTGCTGGAAACTCATAATGATTATGTCCGGTTTCATGGTAATCTTCACTTCCACTTCATTTATGGTTGAGCTCATTTATAACAGCGTACCAATCTGCCTTGTTAATGACACCCCTATTACTGGTGCGCATATTTGCATCACTGCTTGATTTCCCTTCGTGGGTGCGATCATTCCTCACCATTACGTTCGCACTTTCCGCGCTTTACATGGCGTGAGTGTAATCCGTACAGCTGATTTGAGTCCCAAATTCATGACTTCCAGCGTACGAGCGTATCTTGGGGCTTCGCGCGAAGGTCTTGCTCGTTATCATTTCCCAAGAATTGGGCTAATCGCTGAAAGATGGGTGTTTGAAGAATGAGCTGCTCTCATCCTACTTTGCCCCGCGCCCTTTTATAGTTACGTCTGGCATCTTTAAGGCCTGCTCATGTTTCATAAACCATCATATCCTTGTGTATTCTATAACTATAGTTAACACTGATCGGATCAGCTTGATATCCACCCGTTTTGTTATAGGAGATGGACAGCATGGATAGCGACAGTAACAAGGTAAGTACAAAACAAATCCGTGCAACGGTACATGCACTCCAAGAGAAGCGCCAGCGCGTGGGTTCTAGTCTGTTACAGGGGGAGTGAAGTCTAACCTGCGTCATATGCAAAGGCCTGCGACCTGGACGCCCGATCTGCATGTCGCCGTAATAGCCTTGCCGATAACAACCTGAAGAAGGGGTTGGATCGCGTTGATAGTAGCGTCAGACAGGTTCTCCACGGCGTCTAGTAGGTCATCTAGAATACATTTGATCTCATACATGACTGCAAAGAAAAATCAACGCCGTTACGCATGCAGGGTATCCGGAGACTTACTTGGACCTAAGGTCGGACCGACGACAGGCAACGAGTCGACAAGATCATACGTTACTGTGAGGACGTCCTTGTTAGCGTTAACAATGTTCTTCAACACGACCTCCAGGTCGTTGGTGCGATCCAGGTTTGCGGTGCCCTTGTCAGCACCAAGCTCCGCTAGAACAGTAGTGAAGCCTCGGAGGTTCGTACTGAATCCAAAAAGCGTTGTTGATGCGTTCTGCTGCCGAAACACTGGGTTGGTAGCGGAAGCAGGCGTTGCATGTGAGGCCAGGTTTTCTATGCGCGATTGATAAGTGATAGTCATGAACAATCACTTATAAAGACGTACGATAGTTTGCGGCGTGCTGCAAGGCCTGTTGATAGTATATTTGCAGGAGCGCAACCTTGTCACTCAATGCGTCAGGACTTCTAGGAGTTCTGGCGGACATAGGAACTAGTTCACGCGGCGAGTGTGGGACACTCCTGGAGG
>Ga0153976_1000027_pt1 | contig 39418 bp, 52 predicted proteins | sample TSGA060MetaG_FD_104717 | JGI IMG/M metagenome (GOLD analysis project Ga0153976, IMG submission 104717) | Attine ant fungus gardens microbial communities from Georgia, USA - TSGA060 MetaG | ecosystem: Host-associated > Fungi > Mycelium > Unclassified | place: USA: Georgia, Yuchi Wildlife... | reverse complement strand
TTCGAGTCATCATGCGGCAGTGACAACGACTGAAGAAAATCCTGTTCTCCAGGAATAGGAGGATACAGCGAGGTTGACGCAGGTTCAGGTGTCACAACTGCGGTCTGTGCCTGTTTGAAGAGGGGTGTAGGCGGGTAAGCTGATGGAAAAGCTGGGTATTGCCGCCATTCGTCCACTTTGAACAGTCCATCAAGTTGTGTGGCATCATTTGGAGTCGGTTCATTTGAAGAGATACCTGCTTTCTTGCCTCCAGATCGAACCTGATATACATGTTATCAGAAACCTACAACTAGACACATGAAGTAGTTGAACTCACTGGCGCTTTCTCCTGTCCTGGTGGCAGTCCCGACGCAGGCTGTCGGGATTTCGAAACTAGACCTTCCGTTGCTTTCATGGGCTTTGAACTACAGGCATGGCTGGTCGGAGGTTGAGTTTTGATCCCGGAAGTCGAGGATATGGGGCACGACGATGTGTCTGTTTCAACATCCGAGCATTTTGACACTGTGCCAAACTTCGAATTCCACCATCTCAATATGTAGACGAACGGAAAAACAGCAAGGCCGAAAACGATGTCTCCGACAAGCTGCGCGAAATCAAGTACTTGATCGATCGCTGGCGTGTATGGTTTGAGGAAAGGACGAATCAAATGAAGGTATATGGGCTCTGCCCCCTTCGTCATAGCATAAGTATAGATCTGATCAATGAATTGCATAACTCACTCGAGCACGGGTCATGATCAAGAACAACAAAGCAAGAGACTTGAACTCGTCATAAAACGGAATGAAGAGACTGATAATTGCTTCGGCAAATCGCTCATAGATTATGAAGCAAGACTAATGCGTTGAATTTACACAAAATGCAGCGACCAATGCGATTTTCACTTACCCAGACGATCCAAACTGCTAAGCAACCTTTCATGCCACGTTTCCGTTGCGACATAGCTCGTAAACTTGGCTTCCCTTTGCTTGAGACCGAAGACGGAGGGAGTTTAAGAATCTTGTATGAGTCATAGACGTTGAAGAAAACCATTGCGAGGCGGAAAACGCGAACAAAGACTGCCATGGCGAGAAGGATTGTAAGGCCGTTTCAAGGTGTGTGGACAGCTTGTCCGAGGTGATTTTCAGCTAAATACCTAGTAGCCGGTCCGCATACACGAGCAAGAGGCACAAAACTACGGACTTTGCAAGTTTGAGACAAAGCTTAATGGTTTGGTGGTGAACTATATGAACATGTATTATATAATCATTGATCAAAGTGGTCTACACGGGGGTCTACACTCCACTAACACCTTCTAACCATGCCTAGAATAAAGACTACTAGGACTAAGCGGCCACCTGAGGGCTTTGAGGACATCGATAGTGTAAGTAAAAAAGTCTCTTTTTGTCTTTTTACCCAACCTCGCATAGATTCTCGATGACTACGCAAAGAAAATGCGGGATGCAGAAAATGAATCGCACGAAGGCAAACGCAAAGCTGAATCACTCTGGCCTATCATGCGCATTTCACATGCACGATCGCGCTACATATACGAACTCTACTACAAGCGTGAAGCAATATCTAGAGAGCTTTATGACTGGTTGCTCAAGGAGGGTTATGCTGATGCCAAGTAAGTGTAATGAACCTGCTTCTTATATCTGACATATCTCGTCCACAGCCTCATAGCTAAATGGAAGAAAACGGGTTACGAAAAGTTATGCTGCCTCCGCTGTGTACAAACGAGGGTACGTTTCCTCAGACCTGCTAGCTTCTGTACAATCTTTGACTTTTATCTCCAGGATATGAATTATCAAGGGTCCACATGCATCTGCCGTGTACCCAAAGGACAAGTGAGAGAAGGGACAATTGTTGAATGTGTGCACTGTGGTACGTGAAATGTAGAACATGTTGTTTTGGTCAATGTTCAGCGTTGACTTTCAGGTTGTCGTGGCTGCAGCTCTGACTCTTAGCGTGACCCAAGAAACCTAGTTATTACGCAAGTAAGACCCGGAATAAGCTCCAACTTGGATTGATCCTTCGATCTGAATGCTAGCAAACACAATTGTCAAATGCGGTGATACATGCTCTTGATGTCATGCCATGGGTCTAGTAGGGTCAAATGTTCAATTTATTGGAAACGGTGTACCAGGAACTGTAATATAAAGGACTTCATAGCTATATTCAAGCACTCTCAGTATCACCTTAATTCCTGCACAGCCTTCCTAGTCGCATCGCTCGCGTCACGTACCCCCATCCGACAAAAACCTATCATTGACAATAGATATATATTGATTCACTTTTTCTTTCTTTCTAATAACAACACCTATGAACATACTGCCGTCTGCTAGCAAACTTCGCCCACACCTTCCTCCTTAGGCCACATGCTTTCTGTAGATACATACCTGACGTTACGCCCTGTTTAGGCCCTCTGCATCCTAGCACTAATTTGCTTGCTACAGAAACTCTGAATCAGAAAACTTGCATCACGCGGTTCAAAAAAAAGGATGCCCGGGGCCAAGTTATTGGAGCCACATTGTATTGATGCGTTATTTTATCTGGGTGCTCGCAATGTAGAGTAGAGTTCACCCACTTAAATATTTATTTAGATGCATGGCGATTCACTGCGACGGTGAACTGGGAATTACCATAATTAATATTTCAATATGCAAGGAATCAATCTCTACTTCCGGCAATTAATATCTCGGTCTTTTTATTTTCATGGATTGTTGAGTACTTTTATCATCAAAACGGAAATTTCTACTTTTCTCGATCATGCCAAGTATTTGCCAAATATTTGTGTCGGGGGTCTGACTAGGTAGCTAATGCATCACTATTGAATTTAAATAGGATTGCCTCAGCAAAGCCAGGTGGCACCTCACGCTAAAGTTGATGAAGATGCAAAAAGCACTAGTTTTTAACGGTCCTGACCCCTTCATGTTCCCTTGATGTCTTAAACAAGCAAATTTTAGGATCAATAAGAAAAAATGCACCCATCCAACTGTCGTTCAGGGGAGGAAGGCGGTTCAGACACATTGTTTGGTCTCTTTATCAAGAGCCATCTTAAAACATGCTCCTATTGGTGAATATAGGGAAAGGTTTATACTCAACAGTGAAGGCTCGTGTCTGTTTGGATTAAGTGACATTAAGACTAGACATATTATGAACACTTGTCGACGATTCACATACAAAAACAAAACCAAAGATCGGTTATGTTGAAATACGAGCGGGGGAGGGTACAAACGGATGGGTGAATACAAACATACTGCATTACTTATATACCTGTATACTCATCATGTAACGTAGCTACCAATATCAATATACAGAACAATAGGATTGATCTCATCATTTGTGCATCGCGAAGGCTCGCATGAGATCCAGAATCCAACAGGTCAACCATCAAGAACTTTAACGGACAATCCATGCACTTTCGGATGGACTAGCGCCCTTTCTTTTGCTGCTTCTGTCTGAAAAATCTTTTGGGATTAGATCTTTTCTTTCTGTAGGGTATCTCAATGTAAAGTAAAGTACTTTACCGCGAACTGTGACCGAGCACCGCGCTACAAATTTTGATCAAAAAAATTAAGGTTCCAGGATTCATCCAGCAACACTGTGACATCTTAGGCAACACCATAATCGGGCTACGATCGATGTGACCGTTTTAGTGTCAGCCAACATACTTATATCTTGAAACATGATTTGGCCCCCTTCTTTCCTTACCTGGTCATGGGCCAGTTTTCCAGAGATATACTCCGCTTGTCATCCCAAATATTCTCTAGGGCTGCTGTGGAGCAGGTATGTTGCGCCTGCCAAAACACTCCTGCCTTTCAAACATTTATCGAAGGGCGGCATTCTCTCTGGCGACAACCCAGTCAACTATAATGCTTCAGATCCATTTCGACTATGGGTCATCCAAGTTGGTCAGTTGTCATAGTCTTGGCAGGACTGCTTCTTGAATTATTTATAGTCATCATCTTGTTCATAACCCATGCTCTTGGACTCATACTTGGAAGATTACGCCAACCGCGTGTTATTTCAGAGGTTATTGGCGGCATTATACTCGGTCCTACTATCATGGGCAGAATTCCTCATTTTCAACAAAGGATATTCCCTTCAGAAAGCCTTCCTTTACTGAATTTGACCAGCACCATTGGACTTGTTTTTTTTCTCTTCATCGTGGCAGTTGAACTTGATGTGCGCGCGATCAAACGAAATACTGCAGCCTCAGCCTTGGTTTCTGCAGCGGGGCTGATCTTCCCTCTTGGCCTGGGCGCCGCTCTCGCCATTGGAATCTACCATAAATTTGTCGACCCGTCTATCAACTTTGGTTATTTCGTCCTCTTCGTGGCTGTCGCTGTTGGCATTACCGCATTCCCAGTACTTTGTCGTATCTTAACTGCACTGAAACTCCTCGATACAACCGTCGGCATCGTGACCCTGTCTGCCGGCGTAGGCAATGATATCGTAGGATGGATCTTGTTAGCACTTACCGTTGCCCTCCTCAATGCTTCTTCAGGTCTGACTGCACTATGGATCTTGCTCTGCTCGATCGGATATATCCTTCTCCTTCTGTATCCCATACGATGGGCCTATATATGGTTCTTGCGACGAACTGCGAGTATTGAACAGGGTTATCCGACTACTGCGGCAATGACGGTTACTCTCCTCTTGGTCCTGATTTCTGCTTTCTTTACGGATTCGATCGGTGTTCATGCAATTTTTGGTAAATATCTCTCATAAAGATGTCAGCTATTTTGTATGATATTGCTCCAGGGGGCTTCTTGACTGGTCTGATCATCCCCCATGAAAATGGGTTTGCAATCTCGGTTGTTGAGAGATTGGAGGACGTTGTCTCTAATTTACTGATGCCTATCGTCCGTAAAAAACCACTTCTGGAGGTGTCAGCAATTGATTTGTGTTTAGTACTTCACCCTATCTGGCTTGCGAACAAACCTCGGCCTCTTGAATAATGGCATCACTTGGGGATATACGATCCTCACCTGCGTTGTCTCTTTTTTCTCAAAATTCATCGCGTGTGGAGGCGCTGCACTCATAACTGGTTTTGGCTGGCGAGAAGCCGGTGCAATCGGATCCTTAATGAGTTGCAAGGGGTGAGTTTACTGGATATTTACTCGATTCTGTGCTTATAAACTGGCCTCAGATTGGTGGAACTCATTGTGCTCAATCTTGGACTATCAGCAGGTGTCTTGGACACTCGCACGTTCTCAATGTTTGTTGTTCATGCATTACTAGTCACGATAGTGACTACTCCTCTCGTTCTCTTTTTCTACCCTGAAAGAGTTCGTGTGTACGAGGATGACGTAGTCCGACGGAAAAATGGTCCTGTTTCAGAGGAATCGCGGCATGGTGGCGCCCCATCTTCAAATGACGGCTTTACATCTAGGATATCCGTCGTCCTTACCAAGATTGAACAGCTTCCCGCTGCGTTTATGCTCTCACAGCTTGTCAGTAATATTTATTTGACGCAAACTCTGCCGCCAGCTGGATCCACCGATGAGAAGGCTGATCCCCTTGGACCATCTGACCCAATTGGTCTCTCTAAGACTTCGCCTACCCATCCTAACGCATCTATTCATATTAACGCTGTCCGTCTTATTGAACTGTCCGCGCGCATGTCCGCGATTCTCAAATCTCAAGAAGCCAGTTCACTACTTCACAATGATCCTGCAGTCTCTATCTTTCGCACTTTTGGTGCATTACACAAATTTAACGTCTCAGCAAGTCTTTCCGTTGTGGATTCTACTGAGTATCCCGATGCGGTTGTCAGACGTGTCCAGGAGTCGGAATCACAGTTGGTCATTTTGCCCTGGTCAAGAGGCAGCGCCTCTGTTCATGAAAGCGATTCTCAGCACTCAGCACGAAACCCCTTTGATGGCGTTTTCCACAAATCAAATGTGCACATACAGGATCAGACAAATTCTGTCGTTTACTCAGAGTTCGTCCGGGGAATATTCTTGAAATCACCATGTGATGTTGCGCTTTTTGTGGATCGTGGGCTCAGTGATGAGCCAGGATCCATTGAGCACCATTTTTTTCTTCCATTCTTTGGAGGCCCTGATGATCGTCTTGCTCTCACGTTCCTTGTCCAGCTTTGCCACAACCCCTTGGTTACTGCGCAGGTTGTTCGCATGGTGAAAACGGAGGGCTTGGAACGTACGAGCATTGTAGAGGAAGTCAAGGCGACGGCCGTTGGAAATATGACGACAGTGAGTGTATTTCTGTTTCTCTCAGCGTGAACCCATCTCCTATTTTTCTACTTCAGCATGTAACGCTGACAACCGCTGATACTATATATGGAGATCAAACGACACAATTCCGTATGGCTTCCAACACCGCTGACGATATCCTATGGAATGAATATACGACGATTTCGGAAACTTGCAATCCCACTCTGACTGTGGCTCTTTCTCGCATCAGCTTCGCAGTTGAAACGTCGGTTACTCCCCTTCGGGCAGTTGTCGACCTGTCGTCGACGATGTTGGTTCAGAATCCCTCGAAGACGATCACTATTTTCCTCGGCCGCTCTCGCCGGATGGCAGTTGAATCGCATCAGGTGGAACTTCAACAGATAACTAACGAAGCTGGTGGATTTGTGAGTTCTTCAGTGTCGAAGACTTTAGGGGATGTAGGTGCAGCGGTAGTTGCTAAGGGAATCTGTGCGAATTTATTCGTGATGCAGGCTGCAAGCTCATCGTAATTGACAATTTTTTTCTGTATCAAGTACTGCATATATTGGATTAGATTTAACTAGTGCTAATTTATCGACATAAATTGGTAGCAGGAACTATATTCTCCGCTGAGAATCGTACGAATCGTAAGGCGCCGTTCATGAGTCCACTGAAAGTTGACGAAATCGTATAGTCGGCCATAAGAACAGAATTGAGTGTATATAACACTAAAATGCATGCTAAAACTACAGGTCAGAACAATCCAAAATTATGAGAGGATCAGGATCAATATACCTGGCATGATGAAAACCAAAGTGCTCCAACTTAAACATTAGCAACACTGTTAAGGAGTCCTACACGGGTTGCACCACCTATCCCCGCAGAATCCCCGGTCTCGCTCCTAAGGACATCCATGACTCCAGATTCAGAGTTAGCACCCGCCAAGTGGCGAGTGACATCATTCTGTAGTTGCATGGGCACGAAGATAACCTTGCTATTAGAAGATTTAGCCATCTGTTGCAAAGCTTCGAGTTGTCGGATTTGCATTGCTGCGGGTGAGGCCAAAATGTCGGCTGCCTGCCTCATCAAGCGAGCAGCATCAACTTCAGCACGAGCAGCAATGACTTTTGATTCACCAATCCTCTTTTGTTGGGCAGCAGAGGAAAGAGAAGCTGAAACTTCGGCACTAAAGATGATATCTTTGATAAGAATGCCTTCAATTGAAACACCCCACTTGTCAGCGACGTCACCAACAATTTCGGCGATCTCATAGGCGATGGCCTCACGCTCAGTAACTACGCTTTGAACAGCGCGAGCACCCACGACATGTCGGAGAGTTGTCTGAGCTCGCTCGACGAGGGCTTGACGAAGATCAGAGATGCCGAATGCAGCACGGTAAGGATTGGTGATTTGGAAATAGATGACAGAATCACTGTAATCAAATATTTGAGATGATTGAACTGAGATTATGGTCGAGAAACACTTACATCTCAACGTTAACATTATCCCTGGTTCTAGATGGGGCTGAGCATCCAATGCTATAGGCATATTTGTGTTAGACGTACATGACCGTTTGCTTTCCTATGGGGCTTATCTGGATCTTGACATCCACTATTTTCAGAGACTCGGTGCAGACATTGACTTGAACTAAGCCAGGATCGACAGATTTGTAAAACTGGCCAAAGCGCGAGACCAACCCGACGGACCCTAGAAGTAGTGTGAGAAACTGCGTGGAATCATGGGAGCATTAACCATGCCTTGATAGACTTCGCGGAATGGGTTGGGACATGGGCAACACGGAATAGCTCCAAAAATCCAAGGAATGTTCCTAGGCCTTGAAGGAGAGAACCGTATACACCATGAACAACCTCACCAGTGCCCAAGTTTTGGGCGTAAGAGGGCTATATAATGATTAGTAAGTAGGGTTGTACTTTAAGAGAAGCTGAGCTGAAGCTGACCTGCATCTCGCTACGTTTCAATGGCTGAACTGTGATCAAATGTGCTTTTCCTCCTGGAGCCCTTTCTTGTCCAAGAGAACGGTGTTCCTCAGTGACTGGTAAGGAACGACATTAAGGGGATAGTTATGTCAAGAGGGCTAATCAGGACTTTACCTCCTGGCGAAAGATGATCAACAACATCGTCATTTTCACTGATAGGAGGTGCGGGAGAGAGGCGAGTCTTGCCGTTATGAATGGCACTGGACATTGATATTGTGGAGATGGAGTCGATGAGAGGTCTTTAAATATGGGGATGTATAAAAATAGCACACATATCACCTGCCGATCGACTCACAGCCTCTTGAATTGTTATGACGAGAACCGTAATTGGCCTCTAGCCGTAGCTTGGAGCCGGCAAAGGCTGTAGCTGGCTCTTCACATGACTACAAGGAATTTGAACTTCTGTCTAAGCATGTGGTCTAGAATTCAATGTGTGTGCTTGTTGCTAAATGGAGTACAAGTTGGCGCGCAACCCGTTCTGCGTTGCTCCATACCACCTCAACATGTCTACAAGATATTGGTTACTCAAGGCAGAGCCCGATTCACGTCTAGTCAAGGGGAGAGACGTCAAAGTAACTCACATTCGGTTTCTTCTCCCTCCCATTTTTCATTCCGAGGCAGTTCAGCGTGGACGATTTCGAACGTATCAAGACGTCATCCTGGGAAGGAGTTCGCAATTACGAAGCGAGGAATCTGATGAAAGAAATGCAAGTTGGGGAAAAGGGGAGAACTCTATATATGGGTGATCCGTTTCGAGCACTCATGCATCCCAGGCAGTGTTTTATCATTCCAACTGTAGAAATCCAGGTAAGTGTCCGCGTGGATAAGGGACAGAGATCTCCCCAATTAACTATCCCTTTCCCAGGAATCGCTGCCTTCGCAGAGGTGGGTGACTCATACTGGTTTTCTCTCATGTTGCGCTTCATTCATATTTTAGGTGGCTAAAGCGGCATATGTAGATTGTGAGTCACAGATTGTCCAGTTTATTCCTGCGGCAATTGCTCAGCCATAGCTCGTTAGACACCGCCTGGGATTCGTGAGTAGAGTGAAACCCTTCTCGATCACAAGACATCCTAAATACAGTCAAGGTCACACCCATATTATGATCCTGTGAGTAGAGGCATCCCGACACTTGCCAGGTCTGATCTGTGCACTAGAAATCAGACAAGGATAAGCCAAAATGGTACATGGTGGACCTGAAGTTCACTGCACGAGCAAAGCATTTCATTCCTCTGGCACTCCTTCGTCATATTGCAGCTGCGGCAACTGATGTCCTTCCTGAGGAGATCAAATATATTGGGGAGGATGGTGTAAGGGCTATTAGAGGTGAATGCATCGCCTTGTAGGATTCACCATTCTTTGACATCTGTACAGGTATGGATCTCGTTACTCGGGGTCGACTCAGTGTGCAAAGGGTAGAGGCAAAGGCATGGGATGCGATCTGCCTGCTAGCCCAGAATGGTGGATGGGATGATATCGATCTCAAGCCTCGAAAAAATTCCACAAAGGCTAAGTCGATACCAAAAACAACTGAATCTTCGAGAGTCAGCAAAAGGGGGAAGACAGCAACCCATACCGAAGAATTTCCATCAACCTCAATCCACAATGTCGGGGAGGAACCTATCAAAAAAACGACCACTGAGACAGCAAGCACAGCATCTCATAAGAGAAGAGTTCCTCCTGTAGAAAATGACTCTGCACATAACGATCCACCGCGCCGTTCTCGTCGGCGTAAAATCTCCGAGTCATCATGACATTATATCTGCCGTGGCTGACTTAGGATATAACTGTTTATTTCCTTGGGTCTTGCGCTTTTTGTATGCCAGTGGTAGTTTTCTCCTTTCTCAGTTGTTCGGAGATTGCAGTAATCAGAGTGTTCGTAAAAATCATTGAAGAAATGTACAAAATAATGTGAAGTTTGTTTGAAGTGGTTAACTTGACTGATTAGAAGTGATATTTTGTATCTTCACACACACGCTCAAATTCCAGGCTCATGAGTTGACTGTCAATTCAGTGATTGATGAAAACTGCTGCAATGCTGACTCTTACCTTCTTTCTTCCACCCTTGCAAAATTCCTAGCTGAGCCTTTGGCGAAAGATTTCCTGCAATGACCAGTATTTTTCTAGCACCCGTTTTCAACATTGCAAGGGTGCTTCTTACGACGCTTGTGCCTATCTCTTTAGTTTTGCTCGCCCAGCAACGTATCCTCACCCCGCTATATGGCTCATATCCTACACTGTATCATCTCAATACAGTGGCTTTTATGGCCATATCAGTTTCCACTCTCAGTCCTTTCAGAGCAAGAAAAAGTTGGAATTGGTTGGCAGCTGGTTTTCTCCTGACAGTTGCTCCAAATGCCTCTTATTGGATGGCTGTCTGGACAGCAAGGAAAGGATGGATTCTCACAGGCCCTGCACTGGTTCATGCAGCTGTTGTAGCTCCACTGCTATTCGTCTTCACGAGCATTCTGGTTCAGGTATGTATGATGGTTTGATGATGGTAGTCATGGCTGTTGAAGAACCTAAGTCTGGAACTGTCAATTCTGCCCCACATTACCGACTTGTTAAAGCAGGTGCAACGTACTTCATCACTAAATTTCTGACACAAGAAATATGGCCTCGAGCTGCAATTTTGAGAAGCGTGTCAGAAAGTCAAATTGTAGGGTTCCCTCCATTGGATCTATGACATCGTTTATCTGTGTTGTTCAGTTTCTGGCACTAGCGACACTAGCTTTTAGTACTTTTATCTTATCCCTTGACTTCTCTCCTGGTTCCGCTAAATCAAAGAGGGGAAAGAAACTAACCCCGAAGGTATCATATTCTCCAACCCAGATCAAGACTACCCTTCTCGTTGCCTTCACTATCCTATGGTCCATCATAAGTCTTCAGTTCACTAATCCCATTCTTCCGCATCCTTTGCGTGAAACATTTACCCATCCCACCGGCAAGCTCCAAATTCGTTCTGCAGTGCAATCTGTCACTGGATTGATTGAGGTCGGTGAGACTTTGCCCTCACCTCGTGGCGAGGAAGATTCGATGCACTCTGTGAGGTATCTTCGTGCAGATCACTCACTTCTTGGGGGCGTTTGGACAAAGGATAGAGCTGTCGCCTTGGACAACGAGCCGCTCATTGAGGATTCTTACGGAGCAAAGTTGGGTGATACCGTTTATAGTACATTTGCATTGCAAGAAGCCGCAAGATTAGTAGACAGCACCGAAACTGGGAGAACTGGAGAATGGAAGAACGCCTTAACGATGTACGCCTGAAATTTCCGCCTCGTTCCATACCCTATTGACCGGGAACTAGAGGACTAGGAACTGGCTTCTCAACAGCTGCATTCATCCGACATGGTCTCAATACAACCGTGGTCGAAATCGACCCTGCTGTATATGATGCTGCCCGTAGATGGTTTGGGCTCCCGGATCCCGGTCCTTGGAACGTTTTCCTTGAAGATGCTCGCCAATTTGTAGAGCGGAGGAGTCGGGAGATCGGCCCTGAAAATTTGTATGATATTGTTGTTCATGATTGTTTCTCCGGTGGAGGTGTTCCCGCACATATCTTCACGACGGAATTTTGGAATAATCTGAAGCAGATCATGAATACTGAAGGCATACTCGTTGTGGTCAGCTGTTTCTGTCTTGTGTTTTTTTTCTGGATACTTAGAACTCAGCAGAACTTTGCTGGAGTCCCAATTTCTGATTCCTCAAAGATGATTTTGCACACTCTCGAACACAATTTCAAACAGTGCCGCGCGTTCCATGACTGGATGAACACATTTGATGAAGACAAGTATGATCACGAGTTCATTAATATTGTGAGTGATGTGTCCACTCAGAATCGTACTTACCATAAGCTATAAACTTAGGTTTTTTTCTGCACCAATTCCGAATTACCCCTGACCTTCCGCAAACCCAAGAGATCAGATTTACTAGGTTCTCATCTACGAAAGTTCATCTTCAAAGATCTGGATAGTCGTGAAGTCAACTTGGCTCTTCTTCGGGAGTCAGATACTGAGCAAGCTGAAAGATATATTCTAAGGGACAAGCATAACCCCCTTGGTGACCTCCAGCGTAAACAGGGCTTCCACCACTGGGAAGGTACGCTCCATAAATATAGCTCCCGGCTAAGATCATCCGTTAAAGGCACTTACAGTAATGCGCAAAGTACTGAAAGATGTCCATTGGGAGACTTACTGAATTAACATGAAATTACATTCAGATATAGAGGGCCGTCAAGATTCCCGTAATGTGGTCTCCTGGATGATATGTATGCAGAACGTGAATTGATTTTGAACATTGAACCTTCGATTATTCAATGGCTTCGAGTACCCTTTGATAATTCGATTTAAGTCACTCGTAACCCACAAGATTAATCTGTTTTCTGTTTTGGGACGATCAAGTTTGAAAATAGAAGATAGTGTGAGACGGTGTTGAGCTTTTGTGCTCACGCTAGCTCTTCTACTATTGGGACATCTACTTTTGGATATAAACATGTCTGATCAACAACGTTCATCACCAGTGGTGTCTCCAAACCGCTTTACTCGAAATGATTGGCCACGGTCGATGCGGTCGTATCCACGCGGCACGTCAACATCTTCCAGACATTCACAAGCCTCTAGCATGATGGGATCTAGCCATTGCTGGGAGCCGTCAAGGGGGACAAGTTCCACGCCTAGTTCCAGTGGCACGCCGTTGCCTTGGAAATCGTCTGTAATAGCGTCTGGGGTGAGATCTATTTCCTCGATGCTTGGTTTGGTCGAGACAGACTCGGCTTTACGCCAATGGTCATTCATGGTGAGTACTCGTGTGTCACTTCATACTTTCATATATTAGGGATACTTGATAGGGACTCGAGTGGATTGTGCTGGATGTACATAAATTGCGCGATTTTGTCGAAGGAGATAGCCAAAGTGCCACTGCCACCCAAAGCCAATCGGAGGATTTTGAAATATTGAGACAGTCTCCAATCATGGGAGACAAATACAAGCTTCAGATAGGTATGTACATTTTGCGCAGGTCTCGGAGCGTTTGTTCACTACTCTAGCCTGCACACCACTGAGTGAAGAAACGCTACATTCAACTCGCCAGACGCTATCATTATACCTGACATCTCTAATGATGGATTTCGCCCAGAGAAGCGAGTATGAGATGGCCACTACGATGATGGTAGCCATTCGATGCCACGACACCAGAGTCGACGATTGCAACTTACGAGCAGACTGGGTTTGGCAGTTCTGGCAGCGTGATTGGGTTTTCAGGCAAGAGAGTGAAGTTTGGGGTGAGAATCTGTCTAGACTTCTATGCTCAGCGACTGATCTGTTCATTCAGAATGCCCTCTCCCTTCCTTGTCTGAGCTTTTGCAGAACTCAAGAATACAAGAAACCGATTCCTTTGTTATATGCGTCCAAATTCATTCACCCGCTGGACCGTATATACCTGAGCAGCCTTCCGTTGCTTATGTACCACGAGATCTTCTCAATGGCCTCGAGGCCTCTTTGGACAATCCCAGTCAGTGGTTGCCAAATTCCAAAGCCTGATACTCATGCATGTTTAGACACTGGAGACGTTCGCTTCGTTTGTCTAGAGAAGCTCAACCCTGAAATACATTCCAATGTCCTTCGACAAAGTCCGAAACTTGAAGCCGGACTCCACCACCGACCACCCTCTTCCAGCTCTTCTCATTCTACATTTTCGTCAGCAACAACAGCTAGAAAAAGAATTATCTATGCTCACTCAGATATTCTGACTAGAAGGTCGGAATATTTTGCAACCATGCTGTCGTCGGCGTTCGCAGAGGGTGCAGAACCTTCCAGCGGCGAACGCAGGGTGTATACTGTAGTCGTCGAAGAGGCAGATTTTGAAACCATGTACTGGCTTTTGAAGTTTTGCTACACCAACTGGCTTCTCTTTCGAGAGCAAGATGATCCGAGAGCTGCCGTCGAGGGTGTAGGTGCGGGTTGGAGCGCCAGATGGCTTGCATCTCGAAATGGAGAATGGGACTGGAAAACTCTATTAGGTTCCGTAGATGAGACACTGATGGATGCTAGAAGCGCAACTAGCGGCGAAAGCCACGGAACTACCATGCCTGATGTGAGTAGATCGGCTAGCAGGACGTCAGAGGTTTTCCGGCAGTCCGCCATGACAACTGTCATGAATACTACTACCTCTGGGACGGCTATGGTAAAAGTATCTCCATCCTCCAGCTCCTCAGCCCAACGAAACCGTAGGCCAATGCCAGGTACCAGCACTCTTCCCGTACCCGTTGGTGGGACATCGAGTCCGTCAAGACCGAAACCTGAATCATCTGGCCTTTCCCCGAGTCGTTATGCTGGAGCGGCACCGTCCAAACATTTTCCCATCTCCCCCCGCACGCCTCGGTCGCAACAGCCATCCTTGATGTCAACTCTTGACCCCCACCCTCACCCAGCACCTCAACCACCTCCTGCATCTGCGTTGTCGATGTATCAGGTGGCACATAGATACACTATGCCTGGACTTGCTGACTTAGCTCTGGAGCATATGATGGCAACAATGACGCCACAATCCAGTTTCGCTCTTTTACTGGCAACAGCCACATGGGACGAGCTCCATATTCTAGTGCAGGTTAGTATTGAAGTTACAATCAAAAAGGATTATATCTTAAAATATGTAGGACTACGTCATTGAGAAATGGCAAGAAGTTTCAGCATCAGAGGAATTTGAACAATGTTGCCAAGAAATTGCTGCTGGAGAGTGAGTTGGTCAATCTCCGCTGTAAACTCCACGAGTCTAACTGCTTCTTAGGTGGGGCCCTAATGGTGGAAAGACACTGACAGCAGTGCTACGCCGGCTTCGCTCCCCATCCACAGTTGCATAATATAAACACGCCTGGTTTTCACAAATAGTTAGTACGTATAAATATACATGATCCCGCGCTAGCTGTGCGAAAACTAAATACAATAGGTAAGTATGTTTGATACTTTGTGTCATCTGAGCTTTGCATCATCAATCAACATTTCTGATCTTCTACGATCCAGGAACCGTATGTCCCCCAGAACCCCTTGCATGTGTGAACAAGGATCTTGGAGAGGTCGGATAGGCCTACCTGGTCCTCGCACGCATCTGGCATGGAGCGGTATGTGCCTGCAACATGTGCAGGTGCAGTCTCACATAACAGCCTCCTGTTCTCGCCTTTCTTGATGTTCCGAAGCCTCGAACGAAAAAGCTTAGCCACGGTTTCAGCATAATAACCAGATAAACCTTGTACCCCAACGTACTCGCTTTTGTGAATCTTTCTTGATGCAACCCTGGCCAGAAAGTCCTTATGTTAGTTCAGGATATTCCAATGCCAGTTAAAGGCGTACCTTGTCAGTGAACTTGCCCCACACAGGAGTACAATCATTTTCACTGATATTCCAATGCCCTTTAACAACTCCAAATGGCCACTGGATAGACATTAGCTGCAGATGCTGCCATGCAGGCGGCAGAATGACAGACCTTAACCTCACATCGGTCAGGAGAGCGAAGGTCAAGACCATTGATTTGAATTACAGTTTCCTTACATGCCTGAGTACGATTGGCCCAGAACGGCACATTTCGCAGGCGCGCAGTATATCTTCGTATTCCATACACAAGACAATGTGCGTCACCCTTTAAGTCGTCCCAATATAAATTCAGAGTCGCAGGTATACCGTTGACATTTCCCATTTCTGTACTTGCATTGTCGACAATACTTGGGGGAAGTTCAGTACGGGGGTTGCCTGGGGATCCGGTAGGTAATGGTCCAGTGCTTTCAGTCGTGCGGATGGGTGTCTTTAGTTGCTCCTGGACTTCCAAAATGTCGGAGGATCGAAAGCCATGGAAACATTCTTGCAGATTTTGGAAAACGGAACTTGAATAACCTAGGAACAAGAGAAACATAAAAACAAGGACAACAATTGTTCTCTTGGCGTTTTTATCTTCGTCAAATGTCACAGAGATGAGGTGCGACCTTTCATTGGCGTAACTGGTCGGTCTGTCAACCTGTGATATGTAAAATGGATTGAAGTAGGCGTGGTCAAACCTTGTGGCATAGTTCGGGACGTGATAGGTGCGTCCACCCTGCCTAGGAGGTGAATGTATACGTGTTGGCCGACACGATCTCTTCACCTACCCGCTATCTTTGGAATGGCTTGAGTTCGACCCATGAAATGAATATGAAGGAGTAGAACTACACAGAAACGTCATCATATGGTTTTTTATGATGTAATTTCTGAAAGGAGACTCTTGCCTGTTCGTCTTTGGCATCTTCAAGACTTGGGTAAGAATTTTCGCCAGGAGCACTTCAGGTTATTAAATACGATGATTTGAAGCGCACGAGGTGTATGTGTGGTGGTCATATTCTGGTTTCGACAACAATCTTCCGCCGATTTGAGCTGAGGGGATCAGGTCGTTCGCTTTTCGAACGTATGTGAATCACACATCATCATCACAGTCATATAACAGTTGACTCTTCTCACATTACTTCTCATGCCTGCTCTTAATCATGCTCTTAGCATAACTAGCGTCATCACTAAAAGGCGACTGGCTACTGCTGCAGCCAATGCAAATACCTTCAGAATCCCAGTCATCGACTTCTCCAAGTTCAAGAATGAAGTACGTCCGGGAAGGAGACAGCAAACGGCTGAGGAATTGGTCACTGCATTCAAAGAAAGCGGTTTCATTTATCTTAGAAATCATGGTATTTCTTCTGGTATGTCTACATGTCGACAGCAACCCTTCAACATTGTTGTACGACTCAAAACCGCACAGATGTGATTCGGTCTACTTTTCAGAAAGCCAGTTCATTTATCTGTGCCATCGTCCGTGTTGATGAATATAGTCCTAGAGTGCTGAATTCTTTAAACTCCCCGGTGAAGTCAAGGTACATTTCATATCGCCGGATGTGTGATTGTCTCAAGTAGACCGCTGTTCTTCTATCTTTAGTCGTCACTTGCTTGGGAAGACCCACGTTCAAATCGTGGTTATGTAAAGGTTGGCCGGGAGCGAGTGACGCAGTCTACAATTCCCGATGAAATCATGGCCCTTCGAGCCAAAGCCCCCGACTTCAAGGAGTCCATGGAGATAGGTAGAGATTGGGACAGTGAATGGAAGAATATGTGGCCTCGCGAGGCCGATGTTCCAAGTTTCAAGCAGATGATGTTGAATTTCTATCAGGTGTGTCTTGACTTTACCGAGACAATGCAAGTGTAATTACCGCAACCTGACTGACTGTGTGCAACAGACATGTCACAATCTGCATGTCGATGTAATGCGCTCGATCGCACTTGGACTCGGCCTTGGGGAACACTTCTTCAATGATAAGATCAACGACCAGTGTCATAATTTACGACTTCTGTCCTATCCACCTGTGGAAAGGACCTTATTGGGAGGTGAAGGACAGGCTCGCGCTGGGGTTCATAGTGGTGAGTATACACTGAAACTCCTTCTCAGCTCATTGACATGAGTGTTTAATAGACTACGGGACGTTGACATTGTTGTTCCAAGATTCCGTATGTTATGAATGCTTAGCGGCTGTAACATTCATTTTATCCCAGTTTGATGACCTTGTTTTACAGGTGGGAGGATTGGAAGTAAAAGACCACCATACAGGGACATTCATTCCGGCAACACCTATCGTGAGGATTTCCTTCCTTTGTCTATGCTGCCTGTGATCTCTAAGTTGCCCTAGGAAGGTACGATCGTTGTTAATGTAGGAGACCTTCTAGCCCGTTGGAGTAACGATGTGCTACGCTCGACCCTTCATCGTGTTGTACTACCTCCTGCGAAACAGATCAATGTCGAAGAAACGTTGACGCCTGCACGTCAATCCATTGCATTTTTCTGCAATCCGAATTTCAGTGCAAACATTGCATGTTTACCCAATTGTGGAGACAAGCACAAATACCCTCCAGTCAATGCTGGCGACTATATCATTGGCCGTCTTGCTGTTACTTATATCTGATTGGCTTTTGAATTCAGGTCGACAAGCAGAATACATACTATCGAATTTGCAAAGGTATCCTTAACGAGGACAAGGATTACATTCAGGTAGTACTACATCAAATGTCATCATCTCTGCTGCAGAATGAGAACCGTTTTTTGTCTTCCATGGTCCACTTAGTCAGATCCCAATCTTTCCAACTTCCTGATGGCACAATGGGTGCGTCTTGCCTGCATCTGTTCCATGCCTTTTCCAGATCACTCGTCTTAATCTCATGTTCCACGATCCTGCCTTTCATATACCATACATCCCCTGCCGCCTTGGTCTTCTTCACATGCTTTTCCACGCTGACTAGAAACTCTTTTTTCTCCTCGGCATCTTCGATGCTCTCCGTGTATCCGCGAAGGCGCGCCCCATACAGTGTTTGATCGGTCGTTGTAGTGTCTTTGAATAAGGTGCGAGCCTTAGCCTTGCAAATAGCTGGGTGATTAGACTTGTGATGGAAGCTTTCCATGTTTTCGCCAAAGGTATAAGCTGAGTGAAGCACGTTCTCTAGGTTGGGGAAGATGCCTGGAGAAAGGCTGTTCGAGCCTTCCAGACTTTTGAGAATCTCCAGTAAGAGAGCCCCATAGAGGTCATTTGTGGCATTCGTGATTTCCTCGTCGCAACAAGCTAGCGGATGATCAGAAGGCATTCGAAGGAAATGTATTAACAACACTCACTCGCCCAGACAGATTCAAGCTCAAAGAAAAAGGTTAAGCCCTCGATTGTATAGAAAGCCCTTTTCCAATCTTTATTGGTGACCTTTGAATAGATGGTTACCAGTGCCATTCTCACAAGGTCGTGAAGGGCTTGAGGATAGTAGTCTGTGAATGTTTCCAGATTGAAAAGAAATGTTGAGCTCATGTCATGTTTGGACGGTGGCGTCGGTTTTGTGCTGCAAACATACCGTTATTTATATAAATGTTGAACGCGTCTGGATTCCGATTCTTCGCCATGTCGAGGAGATCATCAAATATTGCTTTTGCTTCGTTAGAAATGAAGATGTCAGCATTGAAGAAGGTATACTTCTACAAAATGTGATCAGTAGCTTACGCGTACACAGGACAATCGCACCTCATTATTTAGAGACATGGTAAGGGATAAAAGGGACAGTAGATAGTGAGCCGAGTAAGGGGAGAGATGAATAGATACCTCCGGATTCGGGTAAATAGTGCTATTGGAATAAGGAGAATCTTTCTAGCCCACCAAAATTGCCATTCTACGGACCGTCCCTGAAACAGGCACGGTAAGTACAACTCCTGGACAAGACTTTTCCTCATTCAGTATCGCCAAGACAGTAACAAAATTTGTTCTTCTCCGATTGAATGTAGTCTCTTGTTATCCCAAGAAATACACTAAGATACAGTCATGGGAAGCTACAATTGAATTAACTCAGGGCTGGGAAACGGTGCTTCGCCACTAAAAATTTTATCTCCACGAGCGCTCTCAAGCATAGCTGGTTCTCTAGTGTGTCAGAACTGAGGACTGACTAATGTGGTATGGTAGAGTCACTGACCTTAGAACAACACTCTAACATCGGTTGACAAATGATGCAACACCAAAAGCCTGAAAAATAACAGAAATAAAATTAACACAGCTCGATAGACTAATTGATAGACTACTTGATAGACTACGCAAATGATAAGGATAAATTTTAAACCAAGCAAAGCAAATAGAAAGCTATTGACTACAATGAGATAAAACAGAGGTATGATCATGATCGGACCCTTTGGACAGAATGAATTACTTAAGTCTTCTTGCTCAAAAGAGCGTTAGTATGTTGACCCCCACAGGATACGGCATGGGCAGTCCAAGAACCACCTTCCTTGCGCACGACAACTCGCGGTGTTCGAACTTCTTCTTCGTCACCACAGCCAAGTTCACCTTGCATACCTTGTCCCCAACTATAAAGGGCACCGCCTCTGGTCACCGCCGCACTGTTGCGAATACCACAGGAAACTTGGGTAATAGGATCATCCATATCGGGGAAGGTGACGAGTGTTGGCTCAGGAAGAAACTGTGGTAATGGCTCCTTGAAATTTTTCTCATACTCCAACTTCCAGTCAACGACAGCAGAATTGTCATCTTCTAAGCCGAGCTGTCCTCCGTCCATGCGTCCACATGCATAGACTTTTCCTTCTCTCGTCAAAAAAAGGGAGTGATGTTCACCTCCAGCGACCTGGACCACCCTGTCCGATCCAAGGTTCTCTGCACTCAAAGCCTCAACCTTCTTGGGCTGAAGTATGACTGTACTCTGAGGCGATGACCAACCGGTGCCAGTTTGGCCCCAATTATTTAGGCCCCAAGCCCAAACATCGCCACGGTTATCGATGGCGAAGGAATGAAAGGAGCCAGCACCAACGTCAACACCTTTTCGTGAACGAGTAGCAAGACTAATCTTCGCAGGTTGAGTACCGCGGATCTTCCGGCGCTCCAATATTTTCCGACCAAGCTGTCCTTGTTCGCCAGCACCAAAAGTATAGATATTCCCATGCGTAGTGCAAGCGACGATGTGATTGGCACCAGCGGCTACCGAGGTGACCTTCTCATAGTCACCAGGTGTAGATTTCAGATCAAGTATCGGGGTAGGCAGATCTTGTTTATCCTTGCCATCGGAAAAGCCGAGGGCGCCATCCACCCCCTGAATTACTGTTAATAATATTTGGGAGAAAAGAGAACAAGAGACCCACTCGGAATGTTCCCCACGTGCGGAATTCACCCTTATCACTGATCGCAGCACCGATGCTATCGCCGGCAGCTACGCGTACAGCACGAAAATTCTCTTCGACTAATGTTTCGATGGGTCTTGGCCAGCTAATTAACTCATCGATATCGAGGAATGAGCCTTCATTGTCGGGGTCAGGAACATTGGTGGTGATGCGACCAAGAGCGGCATTGTCATTGACTCCACAAGACCATACCTAATACACAGTCAGTAACAGCATCACGACGGAGGACACCAACGCACAGTTCCCTTCTCATCTACGAAAAGGGTATGAAGACCACCAGCAGCGATTGACTCAACTCCAGCGCCTTCGCCACCGAAAGTGCCCTTCGCAATCTCTTCCTCGACCCATGGGTTTCGCCTAGGTTTGGACAGCTCACCAAGTACATCAGGTCCCATTCCAAATTGACCGAAGTTGCCAGCACCCCAGGCGAACGTAACAAGACCAGGCCTTGTAGGTTGGGGGGGAACAGGTAGAGCATTCAAGTAAGGCTTTGACTGGGGGAGAGGAGTAGGCTTCTCCTTAGGTACCTTCACCTTGACCTCGTCGGCTCCCTCGGCCTTGACCCGAGTCCTCCTTACGACGGGTTTTGTAGTGCTGCGAGTCTTCCTAGCAGGCGCAGGGGGTACATTGTTTGATTTTTTCGTGGGGGCAGCGATACGAGTACGCTTGGGAGCTGACCCATCAGTTCTCTCTGGAGAAGCTGGACGTTTATTCCGTGGCCTAGATGCGACTCCAGGAGCAGGATTAATAACAGGTTTGGTTGAAGCAGCGCGGGATGAGCGTCTGAGAGACATTATATGTGGGGGAAGTATGGGAAAGAAAAGTGATGGGGAAAAAAGACGGGTCAAAAGTATAAATACATCGGGAAACTTTGATCACGTGGACTACGCGTTATTGTTTATCATTTTGAACCAATTTCAAATTGTGTCACGCCTCGACCTTACCAGTCTAGATATTTGCGCACGTTTGTCACACTCTCACTGCAAGATGTACCCTCAGTTCTCTCGCCGTCTTTTGTGGGCTGGGATCGCTTTTATCTTTCGTTGCTACCGTTGGAATTACTACCATTATACTTTGAGAGACTAGGACAAGGATGTCTCAGATTGTATTGTTTATTGTTCTACACGAACACTGCAAAGTAGTCACATGCCAGTCGCTTGACACGACGTGTCACGAGCCATTCGCAATCATCGATCAAGCATTGCCAGTCACATGGCATGTGCATAACAGAACGCCTGCCGTGTGAATGCATCCATGTTCTTGAGGAGTAGCAGAATTCAATTAAGGTCTTTAATGCAAGCTGTAAGTATGACATACATCCTGGTCCATCCAGTAACAATTTCAGCAGCGGTATTTCCACCAGGAGCAGTATGGCCCTTATCCCTATGTGGATCTCAGTGTGGGCGACAGAGGGCGGTAAGGAACTAAATGTCAATCACCTTTTGGATACATGGTTGAGACCTGCAGATTTTCGGTGGTAAATCCTGCGACCGGAGAAGAGCTTTGCCAGTATGTGTCTCAGCTTTCCTCGTGCGCGACTTAATTTCGTTCGCAGAGTTGTGTCTTCCACGAGTGAAGACGTCAAAATAGCTATTCAGAATGCGCAAGCTGTATTCGAATCTGGAGTGTGGTCAAAAGCTTCGGTTATCCATCGCTCACAAGTACTTTCAAGTCTTGCCCGAGCTTTGGAACGAAGAACACCCGAATTTGCCCAAATGGAATCCTTGCAAACAGGGAGGACTATACGAGAATTGAATGCACAACTGGGACGAATTCCAGAATGGCTGTACGTATGACTCTGTCGCACTCTGTGTCCTCGCTACACTCTGATTCCAGCGACTATCATGCAGCACTTCTTCGAACAATGAATGCTTATGTTGCACCTACCCAAGGCAAACTATTGAATTATGTCCAACGTGTGCCTCTAGGCGTAGTCGCTCAGATTACTGTTAGTCCCGTATTCTCATCTCCTGCTGGGATTTTTCACGAATCCTTCACTAGCCATTCAACCATCCGCTTTTTATAGCAGTCAAAAAGATCGCCCCAGCGTTGGCAGCTGGGAATAGTGTCATTGTAAAACCATCCGAAGTAGATTCATCTGAATGTTGGTATCACCACCGACCCTGATAGAGACGTATGCAGCTGGCACCCATAACCGTCTTAGAATTCGCTAGGCTAGCCACGGAAGCAGGAGGTGAGGATTTCGCATTAGCAATTCCGAGGCTTCATACTGAGAAAGAATCCCATTAGTGCCAGAAGGTGTTTTGACTATTCTCCCAGGACTGGGTCCCATTACAGGCAAAGAGGTCGTTCAGAACCCACTCATTCGAAAAGTTGATATCACCGTAAGCCTGTATCTCCAGCTTCTTACCCTCAGACTTGAGATCAGTCCTCCTCTAGGCTGGGACTCGTACAGGACGCAATGTAGGAAGTCTCGTTGGTGGGAATCTTGTTTCATTTACAGCTGAGTTGGGTGGCAAGGTGCATCCCAAATTGCCCTTTCAGTTTTTCTCCTTTCTCTGACGATCTTGTGCCATAGGCACCTATTGTAGTTTTCAATGATGCAGATCTCATCTCCTCCGTCAATGGAGTAGCATTTGCCGCATTCATAGCTTCCGGTCAAACATGTGTTTCTGGCACACGCATCCTTGTCCAAAATGATATTCACGACACTTTCATGTCTCTCTTCACTGAGAAAGCCGAATCTATCAAACGTCGGATGGGCAATCGTACGAAACACCCATTTCTTTCCTCATAAAAACAATATGAGCTGACGTTTTCCGCAGCCTTAAATCCGAGGTCAACCATGGGATCTGTGATTTCTGTTGATAGCCTGAAACGAATAGATGACATGGTCATGCGCACTTCTGGCAAAATTATTATGGGAGGAGGCCGTATGATGGGTACTTCAGATTTGGATGGGTTTGATTTCTCGAATGGCAGCTTTTACTCGCCTACTGTCATCGTTAATATTGAAACAGAAGATGAGCTCTGGAAAGAAGAAATTTTCGGACCTGTAGTGGTCGTTCGTAGATTCCAGGTGTGTAAAACCTTTCTCGTAATGCTTGGTGTTTGATACTGACACATCTCAGAACGAAGCTGAAGGTGTGGCTCTAGCAAATTCATGCAAGTATGGATTAGGTGCTGGGATCTGGACCTCGGATCTCTCCAGAGCACACCGCGTGGCTGCTGAGATCCAAGCTGGACTTTGTTGGGTCAATACACATCATCGTAACGACCCGAGTTCCCCTTGGTGAGATGTGGCCTGTATTGCCATCGTTCTATGTTTGAATATCATTCTAGGGGCGGAATGAAAGAGAGTGGAATAGGCCGGGAGAACGGTTTAGAAGCATTCCATGCCTGTATGCCTATTTCATTCTTATGAGGTCTGCCTGAGTTTCGAATTGTTTTTCGCAGATTCCCAGACTAAATCTACCATTATCAACGTGGCACTTCCTGAAGAAACCAGGTCTTTGGACGACTGGTTCTCGGACTCTCCTGAAGGGAAACGCTACGGTTGACCAAAATACAGGATCATCCAGCTCATGGTACCAAGGTCTTATCAATGTGGAAATGGATATAAATATATATATGACCATGAAGGGGTTCTTCAACTTGTCGTTTTGACTGCCTCCTTCTCTGGACTCTGTTGGGCATGATCTATACTATGATCAATACGCAGAAAGAACAGATACTCACCTCATGAATTTCCACTGGTGGGTCGTCAATGAAATCGGGCACTTTATTCATGTCTGTGAGATATGATATTTCCTCTTCCTCTGGTTCCATCGCCAGTGCCTCGAGTTCTATGCCAATCAATCTTGATTTTGTGAATCGAAATTCCGTACAGAGGCAAACGTACCGGCTTCAAGATCGGCTTCGTCAAGTTCATCTGGGACAGCGTAGGATCGTCCAAACATCTCCTGGACTTCATTTGCCTGCTCGAGCAGCTCCTCCATATCATATTGCATGTTCTATGACGGGAAAGCAGTCATCATCATCAGTCTGAAAGATCAGAGAACACAAATATACCTCGATCTTGTCAATGTCAACCTTGCCATATTGTCGCTTCAACTCCTTATTCGCAGTTTGCATAGCATCCATAGTCGCCATTGTGTTTCTTAGGTTCTCTGTTGCAATTGCAGTGGACTCCATGTTGAATGATTGTTGAGTGAGTTGGGCGAGTTGGTTTTCATACATCTTCTTTTGCTGGAGGGTACGGAGTGCTCGTTGTTGGACTGCCTTCTGCAAGTTATTGTAGCAAGGGTGAGGGGACATTAACAATAAGTTCGAAAAGTCTTCAGCATTAGAGCAGACCTTTCCAGGACTATTCCGCAGTTTACTCATCTGCTCCTTGTAACGTGCAAGTTCACCATCAAGTTTTCGAATCTTGACTTCTATTGAGCCTATACGTGTATCTGTCTATCCTCATATGATGCCGGAGATAGCATACATATATAACCTAAATTTCAGGAGCGAGTAAAAGATGAGAATGACGGACTGCGGCAATGGCATCCTGAATAGTCGGTTTTGGTTTCTTGCTAGACGACGTTCCAAAGAGTCGATTCATGGTGAAAAACAGATCCCCTTGAGTGAAGTTTTACGCCTGGATATGACTGGTTTTGAGTGTCCTATGTTCTGAACTGTGATACAGAGGAGGTCTGCTATGCTTGAACACAATCTGGTCCGCAGTCGACTATCTTGACTGAGCATGGTGCTGGCCACTTGGCGATTACATCACTTGTTACTAAATTGGGTATCTAAGTGCTGGCATAGCTTTTCACGCCAATGTATGGCTCTGGTTATAGATGTCCTACTATTATGACAGGAATCCACGAATCGCGCCTCCAACATTCAGAACATCAATCCTAACAAAGCGCACGTCATATGGCTAAGGACAAGATCTCAAAAAGAAAAACATATCCACTCACAAAAAGGTATCATGCCCCCATACACCACCCAGCTCATAATAACTCACATTTCCATTACCCGCCATTCTCAAAGCATCAGCGACCTCTCTCTGCTGTTCAACAGTGAACAAAATATCACTCTGTACACCCAGCACCAACGTAGGTATATCAGCAAGAGGAGTCATACCTGCTGCGAGATCAGATAAATGTGGTGCGGGATTTACTGGTGGAGGGTGGGATTTTGAATGAGATGTTTTATGCTGTTCTCGTGATTCCAATTGAGAAAAGGTGGAAGGAGGTGAGAGAGGTTTGATGTTAAGAGCCTTCAGTGTGGAATATGTCAAGTCAAAGAGATCCATAGCTTTGGAGATGTAGATGAGAGAGTTGGCGTCATATTTTAGACAAAACTGTTCGCCTTGGTGATCGAGGTAGGTTTCAATCAAAAAATCAGGGCAAAGCGCCGGCGTGCGATTGGGCCCAAGTTCTTGGGTGGCAATCTCGGGGACTTTACGGACTTGACGACCGAATCGTTGATCCCATTCTGGTCCTGAACGATAGGTGATAGTAGCGATCTCTGTGAGGTAGTCAGAATGTGTAAGAGATAAAGTAAGGGACAACGTGACCTACGTCGTGCTAGCTTCATACCCGTATGAGGGGGCAGTCCATTGTAGTAGGAACCGTTATTCCAATTTGGATCAGCCATAAGTACTAGGCGTTGTTTAATTGAGACTAAGATAGAAGAAAAAGGAAGGCACACCACTGCGTTGTGCAAACCGCATTGCAATACTAGAAGGCGTGCTCCTTGCAGTTCCACTGATGCTCACGATATTCCCTACTCGCTCAGGGAATAACCAACCAGCAGCTAAGCTCTGCATGGCACCCATAGAGCAGCCCACGCTTGCATACAGCTTCTTAACACCCAGATGATCCAAAAGCGAGAATTGTCCCCGGACCATGTCGAATATTGAAAGAACAGGAAATCTCGCTGCCCAAGATTCACCAGTGTTAGCTTCGATGGAAGATGGCCCAGTGGATCCATAGCATCCTCCAAGGACATTCGTACAAATGATAAAGAACTGATCTGTATCCAGAGCCTTTCCGTGCCCAATAAACTTTTCCCACCATCCGGGAGCGGGATTGAGACTGGTTGAAGCAGCATGTGATGAAGCCGAGAGACCAGTATGTAACAAAATCACATTGTCTTTTGCAGGTGAAAGTGTTCCCCAAGTTTCATAGGCTATATCAAACGACGGTAAGGGGATAGGGGAGTATGTGAGGGGAAGAGGATGAGGGTGATGATATTTATGGTATGTCGTCGGATTTGGTCTGGCATAAGATGGTTCGGGACCGGTGTCTGTTTGTTCGTCATCTAGAGTAGATTTACGTTGGGAAAAGGACTCCAGGATGCGGGATGCACGGGCTGCATGAGCATCCACGCAGGGAAAATGTGGTTGGCCTCCACGAACGCCGCTCTGTGACGGAGCTGGGCATGCTGATGACGATGAAAAACGGCTGAATCCTGGGTACAGTCGTGGCCACGGTGTTCTTGGAAGTATTCTGGAAAGTGTGCAGAGGGACATGGATGGCAAGCCCAAGTGAAATGTCGGTCATATCGTCTTTGAGCGGCTATGAGCACAAAATGACGTCTTGGAACACCTAACCCTATTGCAGATGATCAATCAGCGAAAACTGAGCTGCGCAAGACGTTGACTCACATCTAGCCATTGCTGATGTCCGATTGGCTTTGAGGAAGGCGGCTGACAGGGGCAATCATGAATCAGTTGTGCCAGACGGCAAAAAAATAAGATCGACACGAGACTGATCTCGTCCCAACTTCAAAACAAGCGGCATCAGATATTGCGCTGGACCATGGTAGAATGGAGGATATCCCGAGCAGGGGTCGATGGAATTCTGGCCATAATCTTTTCCTCTGAAAACCTCACAGACGACTTTTTCTCTTTGTCTGCAGCTGCAGGCACTCCGCTTCGCGGACTCGGTACTCTGGGAAAGTTTTCAAAAATGTGCGTAGATACACGAGTTCATCGTGCCTAACACGTGTTGTCCTCCTCTTCCAGCTTTCTCCTCTTCCCATTGCCAGTTCATCACACCGTAACGAGAGATTATACCAGGTGCAACCTCTTTCCCCAGACATGTCTTAGTCGCCATGCTCAACTCGGTGTCATTTCCAAGGATCAATCCGGCCGTTCGGGTCTCGCCGATGCCCCGGAATCATTTTATTCAGGCAACAAAGTGCTAACTTGCGTAATATGTTTTCCCCCACATTCAGCGCTACAGGCGAGAGGCCTGCACGACCGATGAAGAAAGAGAACAGAGTGCGTCCAGCATCAATGCAAATAATGCATACCTGATAAATTACTGCTAGTTTTATAGTATCCTCACTCGTTCTAGATCCCGTCCACGGCCCCAAATCAACATATCAGCCCCCGGCCCAGTATCCAACGTACCGCAAAATGGCCATACGAAGGAGAATTTTGGTTCAAAACCACCATATAAAATACCATCTCGTCCCATAAACTCGACGACGATTACAGTTACTACAGCTACAGTGGGTACGCCGAAAGTTCAAAGACAGCCACCATCTTGCATCCCAGTGCCTTCTTCAATTCGGCAACCAGAAAGTTCTGAGGTCAATGTTCCAGCTAACCTATGCCGTAAAATCAACATTTTTGGTATTTCGATCTCAAAGCCGCGATCACGATCGAGGTCACGACCTAGGTCACCCCGCCTGTCGATGGATGCTCCACCTCCACCTCCCCCCGGATTTGAGGAGGATTCTCGACCCCAGTCACCTTCCAAGTCATCCTCTCGAGCTACTAGTCCAGCATTACCGGCCGCTCGGGCCAACCTTTCTACAACACATTCCCATAGCTCCCTCACTCTCCATGATCAGCCCAGTCGGACGAAAGAGCTCGATGGGGATGTTCGTCTTGGCTCGGCGAAGCTCCGGGCCTTCTTCTCATGTGAGTCTATCCTTCTTCACACAACGTGCCTCGGGATAACCACTCTTCATCCAGACAAGGATACTAGTCAGTCACAAGATCATAGTTCTCCGAGCGTACTCGTTTCTGCCCCAAAGCGCGTGCCCTCGCTGCAGCGATGTGGCCTCAACAAGGCAGTCTCTGAATTTCCCACAGGTCCCGTCTACTCATGTCCTGACTCTGACATCCCCAACGTCCCAGCTTCTACAACCCGTTCAAAGACGATCTCAGGAGGACCAATCAAGTCCGCTGGTGCCTCGGCAAACAGGTCCCGCTTCGGATTCAGGAATAGATCATTTGACACTGGGTTCCGGTATCATGGTACAATGGATGTCGTTGATGAAGAAGGAAGGCTATCAAGGGAATCAAAAGATCTACAGATTGCGGCGGTGTCGCGGTATCCAAGTTTGAAAGGAAAGGAAAAGGAGCTCCTTGATAATCCTACATCAAGGAAGAGTTTTTCGAGGACGAGTAGGGGTGCATTGAACAGCAAACATGGTAGTTTTGACTTTGAACGTCCTGGTTTGGGTGCCAATGCGTTGCAGAGATCACCGAGTAATGGGACATCAACCACTGTGACAAGTGCTTGGAGTCGAAGTGGTGAGACTTTGCCAGTGAGAGAAAGTGCTTTAGGTCCAGGATTGGCAGGTGTAGGGACGATGCAGAAAGATACATCCGTGAAGAGAGGGAAGGAGAGGGAAGAGATGGCAAAAGAATTCAAAAAGCAGGCAAGGGCGAAGAAAGATGTGGTCATGGAGGATTCCGAACCGGGTCCTCCCCCGCAGATGGATCCTCCCCCTGCTCATTCGAGTAACGGACAGCAAACACCACTTTCTACTACGACATTAGGAAAATCCCCGAGTTTCAGCAGAGCTTCTGCGAGACGGTTTTTCCAATCTGGAAACCGGAATATGACTCAACATGGGTTGCTCCCATTCGAATCACCAATTTCCTCGTTGACCCGGAGTACAACGGCTGCTGGTGCGGCTAAAGAAGTTTCTGAACCCTGGGATAGACGAACCGAACAGGGAAAAGAACAGGAGAAAGAGCGGCCTGTCCTCAAGGAGCAAATCAAAGACCAATTAACAGAAAGCAAGGGCGACCAGAGCCCTAAACGGAGTCGATTGCCCGTATCTACGTCTAAATACACTACCCTCGCTGCTTATGTTGGTTCTGGAGTCAAAGGTCGGTCGTTGGATCTCAATCTTGGTCTTTCTTGGGCTCCTTCGAGAGTCCGAGAAGATGTTTTATTGAAATCATCATCCCTTTTTCATCGGTCAATGAATGCTTCATCAAGCTCGAGATCATTAAATTCATCTGCTCATGACCATGGTACAACGGGTTCCAAGTCGGACGACATTGCGTCTGCGAAGTTGAAACTTGGGAGAGAGATTGGAGAGCAGTTTAAGGAACTACTTGGAGAAGCTAGGTATATACGGTTCAAGATGTGTAAGTTTTTACTTTTGCAGGCTCTAGGAGAGCTGTGGCTCACCCCGCAATGGCTGTTCTGTTTAGATATACATCAGTTTGATGCTCGCGAAATTCCTTTTGATGGTCCGACTGGTATCATTTCCAAAGTGGATGCGTTACTGGCAACTGTACCTACCTTACGGCTGGATGAAAAAAGCCGACTTATGGATAACTTTGTGCGGATTATTTTGCAAAATGTGTGATAGTCCTCCTGTTTTCTCCGGTTCGGCTTCTATTCTGGAGATATAGTATCTTTCAGTTTCTGGTCAGTTTGGATAGCATCATAATTTCTCAAATTAATTTATTTCTCAGTCCCTGTTTTCTTTCATTTCTTGTATGATCCAGTATCCATACTTGATTATGTTTGTTTATTGGGTTTACCTATGCGCATGTGAGTACCCCTTTAGTTTCCACTCATTGGACTCGTCTTTGTCCTTATACGTTCAAGTTATTGGTGTTGAATATCCTGCGCGTTCCGCTGATGTGTTGTATGATTTTGATATGATTCTACAGAGCATTTTGCATGTTACTCATAATTTGTTTTCATATCATCAAAGTTGGCATACCTTTGCTATGACCATTTACTGTTCTGTTGCTTCTTGCTGTTCGCATGAGTGTCATGAATGAGTATGAAGTATTTGCTCATTAATGATGGTGGTGTTTACAAGACAACCTATCCCAAGACCAAAACGATAATTCAAAGAGTATAAGAAATGGAAAGAGATGTTTATATGGCTGGCCGTAAAGCGCGGAGGCGTTGCGCCAGTTGGTCATCTTCCTCGAATACCCGTTCTTTCGGACTAGGCTCAGTGAGAGCGTCGACGTTCTTTGCGCCCAGATCGTGCTGCAGCTCGATGTCAGCCTCTTCAGCTGTTTGGCGAAGAAGAAGGTCGATCTGATCTTGTGGTGTTGAGATGGCGGTGGTTGTCCCTATAGCGTCTTCCAGGTATCCTGTTTGAACATCGAGATCGGAGAATTGGGTTTCAAATCTATCCATGACCATGGATATCTGTTCAATAGCCTATTAGGAACTGTAGTAAGAGAGAGCTACTAAAGAGCCGCCTACCCTTTCGAGGTTCATGCTCTCCATAGCCTTGTCCATCCCTTTCACGACTGATGTCATATTTCCAGTGACTTGACGCATGGTAACGGCAGTCTCTACACGACTGGCAACGGCATCAATACGGCTTGACAGCCTGAGCAGATTGAGTGATTCGCTTTTCTTGCGAATGGAATTAGAGGCATATATCCGAGCTCCCTCGTTGTTGCCTTGTTGCAAAGCCTAGAGATTAGCACATGAGTATTATTCTTGACATATCGATGAAATATACCTTTTTGACTTTAGATTTCTCTACGTTTTCATCTTTCTGTGCTTTCTTTGCCTGACGATTTAGAGTCTTTGCAGTGAACTGTATATCGAGTTAGGATGGTGAGATGGCCATTTGGACCAGTGCTTGCCTTGAGTTGGAAAAGGGTTTCTATGTCAAAATCAGCAAATTGTATGAGGGGATGCAGCGATCTACTGACTCTCAAGATTGCTCATGGGTCTTCAATGCCGCACAGTGCGAGGCTCAGCCACCGATAATGAGGACTCACGCACGTGAGAAAGTCCCACGTGTTCATACGACATGCGTCTAATTTTCCTTGCGGTTGTCGGTATCTTTCCTGCGTTCTGCCGCGAACTGCTGTGTGTTCAGTGAAAAGGGAACTTCTATGGGGCTGCTTTATTATGTGAGGTAAATGCTGAGTATTTTTTGTTGATGAAAATTGAGATCTAATGCCATGGAAAAAGTTACCTTGCTGTCTTCGCAGCGTTTGCCTTCATTACCCTTTCGCTAGGTGCGTACCGCATTCTTTCCTTGTTTGGCAATGTTGACAATATTTTCAATATTCCTGGTCTTTTTTAGCGAGTGGGCTGCTGTATGTATCGGAATTGATTGAAGAACATAGTAGACTTGCCAAGCAAACCGGTCAAAGAGGGATTTATGTATGTCATATCCATACACCTTTAATGCATTGTTTGACAATGATACAATCAGACCGTGATTTTTTTTCACGTTGTATTATACTTCACAGACTCGCTTCCATTTCTCCAGACTACCTTCTCTATCATCTGCCACATTGTCTACCTCCAGAATTTCTCGCATACCTGGCCACTCATATCACTCTCATCGCCAGCCTTCATTGCTTCCTGCATACTGGTTATTGCGGACCACTTCACATGGTTCTTCCACTTCTCGCATTTTACACGTCAGGCGAGATATCCCAGGAGTCATCTGGGCAGCGGGTCGACGGCACCAGGATTCATTGAAATTGCGTCCTTCTTCGGTATCTGTGTGTGGCTGGCACCTCTGTTTCTTTTTCTCAGTCTGAGTGCAAATGACAACACACTACCAATGTCGTCAGGTGTGTATGTATCTCCTACAATCATCAAGTTCTTCTGAATCTTGTTTCGTGCAGGATCACCTTCCGTGTCTTCGTTCTCTGCTTCCTCGTCATCTACCCATACCTCTCTATTCCGTTCTATTTTCTCCTTCCTCCCACTCTCTAAAAGCAAGTCTCATCAAGATAGCAATGGACTAATTGCCTTCCCCAGATCTCCATCTACTCATTTCACTCCTCCGGTCTCTCCACGCATGCCCCTTGCACCTCCTCGTACACCTACTCTCCCTCACTCTCCAGGACCCTCGCGTTCAACTGTCACAGGCGTCCAAGAGCTTCGAATTCCAGCACATACATCTAACACAGATTTCAGCTTACACTCACCTCCCCTAGCGCGACGCTCTATCCATTCGGATGGCAAGTTGGGAGCACGTCGATTGGCGCAACCAGGTCTGAATGATGAGGTTTTCCATTAGATTACTTGGGTATCCACTTTTGAAAGGAATTCTTCAAACAAAGAATTTGTCCGCGATCGCAGTCTGGTCAACAAAATGCACAAGATCAGATAGCGAGAAATCACCTAAGACCAGTATCAAACCTGTATGACTAAAAGTCTATGCCAGAATCCAATTGCTCCTGCTCTGCTACTTGGGAGCTAGATTGGGGTTTTTTCTCACTGCGTCTCGAGGTGGTACTTTTCCGGAAACATCAACTCAGGAAAGATCTGTAAAACATGTGAGAAATAGTATCGTTTTCAGTCTTTTTATTTTTAACAGAGCGTTACTGTAGGGAATTTGAGTCCGTGTTAGTTTATGAGGAGTAGGCGATAAAGGGCTAGGTCAAGGGTTAACCATAACAAAGACCTAAATATAGCAAAGACAGGTTTCAATGGGGAAACATGATGTTTAATCTGATCGTCTTGAGCAGTTACATTTACTATCTTGCCAATCAACATTAATGTCAATGTTCTCATGATCATTTCAACAGCACTTTCACACCTTATCATGTACTTTAGGAGGAAGCATTTTGGACGATTGAACGGGGAGTTGAATTTAAGAAAATAGTATCATGTATCAAAGTTTGTAAAGTAATAGGCATTAATGTAGAAAATTAGTTGTGAGTGTCAATTATAACTGAGGATGTGCAGAGTAAGTCTTTGAAAAGAAATAAGCGGTCGGGATGAACAAAGGCAAAGAAAAGAAAAGAAAAACTGGTGAAAGGGGGCTAAGTCTGTTCTTCAAACTCCCCATCGCGAACAAGGGATGAAAGTAATGGCCAATCTGTGCTTTTCTGGCAAAGTTGCCTGAATTTACCTTCTGTGTCTCGCAAGAGACGCTTAGGTGAGTCGAACTCGGCAATTCTTCCATTGTCCAAGACCAGAACTCGGTCGTAATCAATGATGGTCTTCAGGCGATGAGCAATGGTTATGACTATTGCACCAACGAGCTCATTGCGCATAGTATGTTGAATCTACACATTATTAATAAGCGAACAAGAGAACGGGCGAGATATACGTACTTGATCATCCAAACGTGTATCAATCTGGGAAGTCGCTTCATCCATGATGATAATGTTTGTCCTGCGCATCACGGCCCTTGCGAGTGCGACAAGTTGCTTCTCACCTGCACTCAATGATCCGGGGCTAATATACATATCTAGGATTGTTGGCTCTTCAGCACTCGGGGTAAAATGGAAAGCAGAAGTCAAATGACAACGCTCCAGGACTCCGAAGCATTCTTGTGGCGTATATTGGTCCAAGGGATCGAGATTACTCTTGAGGGTTCCGGAAAAGATTGAAACATCCTGGCTGATGATAGTCTGGAGGTCATCAAACATGAATGACAGAATAGGCCAGTTTTCAGTTGTACTTACCACTCTGGTTCTGAGATCCTCTAAACCTATTTTCGAGATGTCGATTCCATCAATCCTATTTGGAAGTTAGTACAGATGTCCTGTCATGCTTCATGTGTCCATACATAATTCTGCCCTCACTCGCTTCCACCATTCTTAGGAAGGATAGAGCTAATGTTGATTTCCCTGAGAGAAACAAATGAAGAGACTGACATCAGCCTCTAACCAGAAACTCACCCGACCCGGTCCTTCCGATCTATAATGGGATACTCAATCTCCTAGCTTAATAGCACATAGCACGAGATTACTCACTACTCCAATCTTCTCAGATGGTCTGACAGTGAAACTCACATTCTTGAGAGCAGGTGATAGATGTGGGGCATATTGAACCGATAAACCATCAACAACTAGCTCTCCAGATGAGGAAGGCCAATAGGCAGGGGGTCGAAATTCCTTGATGATCGGCGGGGCTTCCTGAGGAACGTCAAGATACTCCATCACTCGTTCTACGCTGTTGAAGTCCAACTCCAGCTGTGCAGCGACCCTATGTTGATGGCTCAGACGCCTAGGAATCTGTGAAAGGACCGACATACTTGACTAATTGCCGATTAGCTTCGGCAAACGCACCAGCCTGACTGATGACGACAGCAGTAAAACCATCTGTAATCCCTGCATGTAATGCAATAAGTGTAGCCATGAACACGACGATGGAACCCAAGCCTGTAAGGTGTTGGTACTGGCGGTCAACATATTATACATGCACTCACAATCGTAACGCCATCGTAGCCAGCCATTGACAAGCCACTACAGTTGGTTGGGTAAGCGATTTCTGCGATCCTGATGCTACGTACATAAACGTGATCAAAAGTCTGAAAATGGTCAACCTGAACGATCGCACCAAGTTAACGAATAGCACCCAACTTCACAACGACGTACCTTTTGGTAAAAACAATCTTGGTATCTCTGTTCCATGCCGAAAGCTCGAATGTGAGTAATTCCTTGCAAGAGTTCATCAAAACCCGAGAACGTGGGAGATAATGCGATCGACTCAAGCCTTCTCAGGTCCCGAGAAGTCTTGATATAAGGAGGTGCAAGTCGCATGTAAAGCCACGCAATGACGAGAGCAAACGGTCCAAAACCAGGCACGACCACAAGGATGGTGATGAATGACGACATGAAATCCATGATACCCGAAAGGCAGGCTTTTGCAGAATTCTGTAAGGCGCTATCTATTGTGCCAACATCAGAGGTGAAGCGGTTGAGAATGCGGCCAATGGGAGTGGTATCAAAGAAACGGGATGGGGCACGGGTAATTCTAGAAAGTAGTGATGAAAATAGTGACCGAGCAGCCTTGAGGCTAGCATAGTATCCCAGACTTATGTTCAATAATATCGAGATGGCGCCGGCGGTTGAGATCCAGAGATAAATTATCAGCCACGGCACTACATCAACGTCTGGAGAGGGTAAACTTTCCCAAGGATATGAAGGCAATCGATTAAAGATGGTGGGGCAAGCGAGAACATTCAACAATAAACGTTTTTTCTCATATGCTTCACCCCACTTGGCAAAAAATATCTAATCGTTGAAGATCGTCTGTTAGCATACACAGGAACTTGGTGGGTTCTGTCACCAACCTGATTACCAATACCGATGAGTCTTATAATCAGCATGATGATGAGTGACATGATCCAACACCAAACGCCTGCAGCGTAGATATAGGTCAAGTAGGTTCGCACAGAGACCCGACCTTCAGCGCGGACCTCTGCCTCAATAAGTTTACCCTCAGCCAAGTCTGGCTCTGGATCAGGAGAGTAAGCCGAGGTAGCCGTTCCATTGCCCGTGAGGCCAGCACTGAGCTCGAGCTCGTCAACAGCAGCAGGACTATCTTCCACTTCAGCACCTAATTGATCCTCGGACTTGATAACCTCATCAAGAATATCTTCCTGGACACGCTTTGGTTTAACACCATGATGCAATACTTGTCCTGCATCAAGTTCCACTACATAGGACGCAATATGCAGGCAAAGGGAGATGTGGTGGGTGGCCAGTATGATGGTCCGGTTCTCGGCAAGGCTCCCGGTAAAGCAAGACTTCACAATGTGCTGGGCCGTGTGCATGTCGACAGCTGCCAAACTTCTTGGCAATGAAAACAGCGTCTTAATAGAATTTCATGAGCAACTCACGGATCATCAAGGAGCATACACTTGAAAAGCCATTAGTCTCGAGATTAGATGAGAGCACAGAGAAAAATACCTGGGCTTGAGAGTATATTGCACGGGCCAAGGCAATCCGCGCGCGTTGCCCACCAGATAGGGTGATTCCTTTCTCACCGATTTCTACCGATTGATTTCAGGCAATAGTTGGATGTAGTCAAGTTGTCCCCACACACCAGTGAGATCGCCGGCAGGAAGAATTTTCAGATCCGGGATGAGAGCACAAGCCTCGACGACTTCATCGTATCTGGATTTATTGTAGCCATAAGCAGAGCCAAAAACAATATTATCCCGAATAGTCGCGTGCTCTAACCCTATCCAGCCGTTGGATTAGCAAGTCATAGAAGGAAACAAAACAAGTTCACATGGATTTTGACCACAATAAGCAAGCTTATGCTGTGTTTTGTTGACATGAACGAACCCAGACACGCAGTGCATCTCTACTCGGGCTCAATGAGAGATTGAATCTGGCAGATTGATTATATTACCTCCAAGCAGAGCCGAGAATAGAGCGGTCTTCCCAGATCCTGTCGAACCACTGATCAGTGTTAGCTTCCCGGATGGAAAGATGAAATTGAGGGGGCCAAGGCAAAAACGCGAAGGTGTGGGATCCCCTGAGCAGTCATCCCACTCAAAAGTAGCGTCACTAAATCCAATATCCTTCCTTTGCTGAGGACTATTATCACAAGTGAGAGTAGAGGCCCAGTCTGGAACCTCTCCTTCTGAGAGAAAAGCTTCAATTCGCTGCATAGATACGTGGGCTATGAAATGCGTGAGCATAATTCCAGGTAGTGCCATCAGCAACCACACCTGTCAAGAGGGCCTGAATCTGGCCTGGCAAAGTGGCCATTGGTCCCTGTAGATAAGAGAAAAGTGCAAGAGCAGTGAAAGCTTTGGACACTGTCAGTTTCTGTCCTTCAACAAGTGTATAGCATAGGAAGGCAACAAGTGCGGTGGCAGAGGGAATCCAGATCCTACAGAGTGCGGTTCCAGTTGATTTCTAGGTAGGGTGAAAATATCTGACCAGATAAATCCCACAATTACTTCTATAACATAGGCACGAATCCTCCAGAGCAACTCGTCACTTCGGGCACCTTGGGCTCGGGAAGACCAATAGCTTTCTAGGTAGATCAACAATAAGACCAGGCAATACAGAAAGTGAAAAAACCTACCCCACCCGTAAAATTTGAGGAAACGTATATTCTGTAGGAGCTCATTGACAGTATTGAGACGTTTGTCCATAGCCTCGAGCATTGATCTTGCGATCTTGCACCATCATTGATAGATTAAACTTGTTTGAGAGCTATATGCTTACCAAAATGTTCACTTGAATCAGTGGATAGCTGAGCAACCATGCAATCAGCACAATGATTACGCTGGCGAGAGAACTCCAGCCTAGGACACTGATTCATTGGGGCATGATTTATAATCACGAACAAGCAGAAGAGCAACGAACTTGTAAAGGAATATCAACGCGATTACAAGGCGAACGGGAGCCGTGCAAATCCCAGAAAATTCCCAAAACCGTTGCGCAACGGCATATGAATCTCCACTGATGACCACTAAATTTATAAATTTAACCCGCATTGAAGTGTGACACACCGCATGATATTAACAACTCTTCCAAGTTTGGAATTTGCTTCATTGCTGTTAAGATTTCTACTGACTTCCCGTCTCATGAGAGCCTTGTAATGAATGGCACAAAAAAGTTGCCCCCGGGTGCGTTCGTAGCAGCGTCTTGTATGCCATGCTTGGAAAAGGTCAACCTGTGCGAAGGATAGATTGGCAAAAAAGGCAGCGATCGCCCATAGATAGGCTTTCTGCCGCGCTGCGGAGGTATCGTGCGCCAGGGCAGCCAGTATCTCCTTCAATGCATACGGTGGGACGAAACCTATCAACAGTAAAAAGACGAGAAGGGGAATTATGACCAACACTTACCAACGATGGCACTCCAAAGCTCCAAAATTAAATCTAAGAACAGATCAAGTGAGTTAGATACAACCAAGAAACGGAGAAGCGAGTGGGTAGGATGTCTGTCTGGCGTGAGTATCAAGAAGTCACCAGTCCGAGCTTTACATACCGAGATTGATATTCCAAACGCTTATTAAATAAATTACGATGGCGAAAGTACGGAGACAAACTCCAAACATCTGTCTCCCTGAGTGTCCTCCTTGTAGCCAGCATCATGAGGGGTTCAACAAATTTGAAGGTGCACCAAGACCACAGTGTAACATTATCCTCAGGATTGGAGAGCAAATGTGACGGAACCTAAGTAGGTATTCAAAAACCGCCATAATTAGTTATTGATAGTACATACATCGTGAGGTCTTGCCACATTTTCACATGGGAGTGAAGTCGTGAGTGGAAGTGTCCCGGCGATATAGATAAAAGCTCCAACAAATGAGAGATTTAAAATTGATAATCCGAGGTTAAACCATTGAATCTTGTCGGAAAACAGAGTGAAACCGATACTGATGCTCAATTGAAGCCCATGTAAAGATGCAAAAATGATAAAGAAATATGGTGGCGTTTTGTGGGTTTTAAGGCAAATCTTGAAAGAAATATAACACTTCATGCATGGTTAGTTGCACCGAATTTTGGGATGACTCATTATCTATCATTTGGTACTGACCCAAGTAAAACAGAGAAAACTTGCTCTGAGGGCCGAACTCAAGTCGCCCAGAAGAAGCTGTAAAATGAGAGCGACGAAGCTAGACAACGAGA
>Ga0153976_1000024_pt1 | contig 40856 bp, 53 predicted proteins | sample TSGA060MetaG_FD_104717 | JGI IMG/M metagenome (GOLD analysis project Ga0153976, IMG submission 104717) | Attine ant fungus gardens microbial communities from Georgia, USA - TSGA060 MetaG | ecosystem: Host-associated > Fungi > Mycelium > Unclassified | place: USA: Georgia, Yuchi Wildlife... | reverse complement strand
GCAAACTCTGTCGTTGAGCTTCAAGCGAACGTTGAAATGTGCAAAGCGACTTGTGCACTTTGTCACCTCAAATACACATTATCTCGCAGGCACGACCCTACCCAACGGGCGCACAGCTGCAACACAAATCACCAATGTCCTCGCATCTGCGACTATAATAGCGAGCATCTCGATGAGCTCAGGTCATGTCAATATCAGTAAGTCCTGCCATCCCACCAATTTAATAGGAAGTTAACGCAAAATCAAATCAGGGCTGGTCATGATGGTCCACATATGTGAGTCTCGCTCTCGCTATTCAATTACAAAGCCATAAATATCGATGATAGATGTGTCGTTGAGCTACATCTCTGTGGTGTACCATGCATTCATCGAGATAAAAGAGGGTGCCAAATAGACTGCACTCAGGTAAGTAGACACTGACTGATCAGTCTGACAAGTATTGAATCAACATGTAGATGGCGGGTCATGAAGGTGACCACATTTGCTCCGCTCGTAAACACGCATGTGGAAAGGTGACTTGTCAATTTGTAAGTCATCACCAATAATAATAGCTGGGTTTCAGCCTTGTGCACTCGTTGTGGCGAACAAGGTAGTTCAATATGCTTGTCAAGGAGTGTGCAGATACCCAAGGCAAGTTCGTAATACCACTAGAAAAAACTCTCGTTGATTTTTCATTTTCAATGTCAGTGATGAAGAGCACGAGGAACATATTTGCGATAATAGATAATAGAATGTGTCCGATGACTTGCGAACTCTGCAAACGGCTATGTGGCTGTACAGACCATCTTCATGCACTGGCCGAATCCTCTGTTCATCTCTGCGGGTAAGGCATACTTGCTGCTTTCCTAGTCTGTGCTATTGAATCTTAATGAACATTGCTAGAGAGCCACACCGCTGTCAAGCACTGTGCACCGCTGGTATATGTGAGATTGATACGACCCCTCAGTCGATCGAAGCAACATTCACTGGCTGTCATGAAACATTCCAATATACAAAGGTATGATACTAGTTGCGCAGCTATACACATGCTAACAGATGTCTTACGTAGTACTCTCAAGGTTTGTGTGTCTTTGTCAGTTTAGATGAACATTTAGACTGTTGTAGTGTCCAAACGATTACCTTGTGTCAAGCCGATCCCGCCTGGGGAGCGGGAACACCATGGGTCTCATACTCACAGCCTTGACCCAGCGCCTTTCCACTTCTGTGAAACTAGGTAATTATCATACACCAGACTTTCTTTCCGATCCAACTCAAAGTCACAGGTGTGATAATTGTGGCTACTTCTGTACGTTACCACAAGGTAAGGGCATAATATGGAAAGAGCTGTGCAAAATTTGAGATACGGAAAACAGGGCACCCGCAGCAAGAGCATGAAACCAGCCATGGGTCCATGTCCAGGACCAGATGGGCTGTTGACGGCCCCAGTGGTACTGCCATGGAATTAAATGGCCATCGGTTTGGCACTAATGACTCAGGCGCACCAATGATGTGCAACCTTACCTGCAAGAGCATGGGACGTCATGCCCACCTTGATTATTGTCGAACCGATCCACAACAGCAATGCTCTGGGCCAGATCATGAACATATCAAGACCCGTCTTGAAGCGAATCCCAACAAACCGAAGGATTGGATTTCTCATAATTTGTACTGGAGGTGCTCTGGTTCGTAATTTTTGACTGACACGGTTTCAACTTCTGATTAATTATTGTAGGTTTTAGAGGTTCGTTTTATCAACATTGAATAAGTTGGACTACTCAAACATTACTTCAAGATCCCTATTCGCGAGAAGATCAGTCTACATTCGCAAAGTGGTGCGTAAAAGTGGTTGATGTTGTGTTCGGGAATTTGACCAGTCTCCAGTGACTCGATGTGTCCAGGTATGAGGATGCATTCTGGCTTAGCGGAGCCGCGTCACCTGAGAGATCGATACCGCATTCCAGGTTCAGAACATGCTGCGACTAACTCTCAATCGGCTCAACCTTCATATTGCACCCTTCCATTGTTTCATCCCCCACATGCAACGAACCGGTTAACGGGACTCGGGTGCGACAGTCATCCTTCATTGATGTATATTACTCAAAGACCTTTAGATATGTCTCAAATGACGGGCATACGGGCATTTGTTCTCGTGCAAGAATCCTGTGGTGATGCAGCAAGCATTTCACGTGTAAGTACTCAAAGCACCCAACTGTATTCCTCTGCCGATCTTCTCAATTCTGATACCTCCGAAATAGTATTTTTGTCATCGATAGGTGAAATCCCACAACTTTTATCCGTGAACCGACAGATTAATTATATTCCGATCCAGGTCTGGTTCCATGGGCCTAAATAACCCGACGCCACTTCCGGCTACACCGGTTACCCCTACAATTCTCTCCCGGCATAGCAACCGTCTTGGTGCCGTCTATTTATCTCTCCATAGCTTTTGGCAATCAAGACGACATGCATTGACCGCTTCAGGATCAGGGGCTCAGGCTGCATCTGCTCGCAAAGATGCGTATAGTGTCATTCTTTTTCACCACGCCGTTACTCGATCCTTTGAGAATGATTTTCAGCAAACCCCCCAGAACATGCTGCAGAATCTACTGCAATATGAAGCAGATGGGGGTACAAACTATGAGCTTGCCGTCATTGAAACTGAAGCACTAATGCGTAGACATTGGAGTAACGAACGGTGTGTAGTCACGGATACTCAAAATGATATGATGACTTGATCCTGATTTAGGTCCCCTGTTGTCATATTTCTCTCGGACGGTGAATGTAACATTCAAGACGCTACCATTCGTACACTTTGTCGTGCTGCCATTTCTCTCGGGTGAGTTGAATAGAGCCTATCTCCGTATTGATTTATAGATGCTGGTAATGGTAAACCTTTATCATTCCATGCCATTTCATTTGGTCCAAGCAATCAATCCCTTCGGCGTATGGCCCAAATTGCGCGAGAAGTCGAGACCACCATGCCGACAAATCCCTCTCTACCTGCAAATGCCCATGTCGAGTCATCATACAACGAAGCTCTAGACTCCGTATGTTTCTATGTGTTTCACGTGGATGATATATCTTCATGATTTCCTCAGGTTCGATTAGCAGAAACTTTCCTCGGCATAGCCGACTCTCTTCAGAAAACGCGCGGTGCCCTTATAGCTTGAGCCTGTTTAATACCCGGTGATACCCGGTTCTTACGAATCTGCATAAACATGTGTCTACACGGTTCATAGTTTGGATGAAAGACATAAATATCAGGGCAGTATTTGATAAATATAAATAATGATGTAACCTGTTATATTTTGTGATGCTTTTGGGGCATCATTAAGGAGTTAGGCAAAAACTGAGCTTGCATCCCATTATGAGATAAGGAGCATAGAATTAATTCTATTATGCCCATCGCCCAAGAAGGGCCATGATACCACATCCGAAAGCCACTGATATAACGGCGAATGCCACTTTGCCATTCGAGCCTTGTATTATTTCATCGTTGAATATAAATTCATGTGCCAGGAGCTAAGGTTCAAGAGAAACCTTGAGTTTCCGATGATAATAGTTGTAGCATGAACGTACCTCTACAAGACCTGTGTACACGAGGATTCCAGAGCTTAGAGAATCCAGAGTCCCACTAACGATACTTGCTGTAGTGCTGTCAGGGTTATAAAGGGTCCGGACCCCGAGACCAACGGCAATTCCCAGAGGAGTTGTGAGTCCATAGATTGCTGCACCAGCATACAGAACCCAGGTGTAGTTTGCAGGAAGCTTCATAAAGGCGAGCCGTGCGCCAAGACCCATTCCCTCGAAGGTTTCTGTTGAAAAATGGTGAGACGTTGATACCAAGATCAACGGAAATGGTATTTACGATGGAAGACCAAAACGACGAATAGGATCTTGAAATCCGGATCAACGGCAAGGGTCAGTCCAACCAAGACACTGGAATAACATCATTAGAAAGCTGCATCTCTCGCGTTGATAGCTCGAGAACATACCTGTGCAGGGCTACACCAAATTCAAGGATTGCAACACCAAGAATAGTGGCTATAGGAGAAGTTGTCGTCCCGTCATCGCTATGACGATCATGGTCGGTTCCGACACTTTCAACATCACTTTTCTTCTGCTGAGGTTCTGAGGCCACAAGCATCCCCTCGGGGCCGTGTCCATCCGGCTGATGACCATGTGTGACTATTGATAGTATTCTGTGAGCGCCAGAACGTTCAGGAAGGGAGGGTGCCCGGGAGCAGCATCCGTCTTGAGGGTCCCTTCGTAACGGAGAAAGCAATGGTGGACATACCATGACGCTGTCCAAGCTTGGCAAGCTTTGCTGTACCCCAACGGAAGGCAATCAATTCAACGACAAATATTCCAAATATGCTGATGAGACAGAACGCAAGGGCATATGGCTGAGGAGGGTGAGAATGAATAATTAGGAATCAAGGCATAGAGAAAGACACACATATTCTTTCCATGAGTCCGACAGGCAGTCGGAACTGAGTGCATCCATACCGGGTGAGAGTAGATGTATGAAGGCGGTAGCAATCTAACCGTATATTAAATTTTATGTTTTGATTAGAGCCTAGGAAGCTACGTACGATGACACCCGAACCAAAATATTTGGCAAAGCTAGGGTAAAAAAAAAACATGAACATTTATTCCCTTCATACGTAGTGCAACGTACTCGAAGAGGATCTTTGGGATTTTAATCATTGAGGAACGCCTCGCAACGATTGGGAAGAGTGCGCCCGCCAAAGAACCGATCAAAATAATGAAAACGGAAGCAATGCGAAGTCCGAGAAAATTATCTGCACCTCCGCCTGTGCCACAGTTCATATCGTCATCGTCTCTTCTAACGTGCATAGTGGGAGAGAAGAGGGGTTGGGAAAGAAAGGAGCTTATGTCGGAATGATGAATGTGAAACCTCGGCAAGACTATAAACCAGGAGCGTGAGATGACTGTTATGGTACTCAGAGTATCATCAGCATGTGGTGATACCTCTGGGTACCTTCACAGCCGTGTGGTGGCTAGGTAATGGCGATCAGAAACGGCCTGATACTACCATCCATTACCATCCATCAGTAGTATAGTGGCGTTCGAGGATGCCTATCTGTTTTAACTAACCAAATCTTGTGAAAGGCATTTGGGAGAGGCGAATCGTCCCCAAGTTCAGCGATTGAAGTAAACTTAGACCTTTCAAGAATACCACAACGATGATAGATCCCTCGGGAGAAGAGTGGGTGGCTTCCTGTTAGTAGTCAGGTTTTCTCAGACTGGTCGGTGCCGAGATGCCGAACATGGTTAAATTCCAGGGTTATGATCTAGGGAAATCGCCTAGACCATCTTCCGAAAATTTTTCTTCTGTTTTTGTCAGCTGTATACCATAAATAGATATTGTTCATTATAGAGTGCATACCGTATATAGATGTCAGTTCCAGCTTGATTTTTTTCTTCCTCCTCTATGAGCCACGACCCTAGTGTAGTGAATGCATGGTCTATACCATAATTATGAGGATCTGTAAGCAGCTCTCATCATAGAAAATAGAAGCAGTGAGGTTTTTCAGCATTGTCGCTAAACATCAGGTGCCTGAAGAGTACCGTAGCTGTGAGAACTTACAAGTGAGTGAATATGTAATAATTGTGTGTTGTGTTACAGGGTGACATCACGTCTGGGAATCAGATTTTCTCAGACTGGAATTTCACACATGCACTTTACCTGCTGGTGTCTGCTGGTGTCTCAAAGTCTCGAAGATAATTGATCGCTAATCTTTATCTCCCGTTATAGAAATAGGGAAGTGTGATAGAGATTTACACACGTGGATTATCCTCTTATTACTACTCTCTCATGAATCTATTTTTGATAGTTTGACTACACCAAATCGTTGACGTCACTATGGGAAAGGAAGCAGGGCTTTTTGTCCCTGCTGTCGCTGCCCCATGATAGTCGTGAACAGCATGTCATGGAGTTACCACACACGTCAAAAAAGCCCCGGATGTTAGTGCGCCAATCTTGATCTCTGGGTGCTATTGAGGGCCATAGATCTCCATTGGATGAAAGGTCTGCCCAGAATATCGGTGTTAGGTTGTTTGTGTGTGGATCTTGGATTAAAGGGTCAGAGGGTAGTGTTCGTTTCGTTGCTATAAATTGGAACAGGTCAAGTGCAGAGTATTTACTACTGCGAACCCGAAAAAAGAAAGCTGTCAACATGATGAGGCTGCCGCGATTTGGGAGAAGAATGCCTCAATTGTGGACTTTCGAACTGTTCCTGCAGGTACGATTGTGTCGACGATCATGGATTGACACACGATATTTGTATTGACATTTGTATTTCAGCATTCTGCTTGTACCCGACGTGACCAGCTCAATGCCGCATCCGAAACATTCTCCATTATCCCAATAGGTGTTGCCAGGGCATGGGCGATATAGAACTCTAACTTACGTAGAACATGATCGTGCCGAGATAGCTTTTTCCTTGTCCCAGATTCCATTCCAGATCTTGATCCTGAAGCACTTGGAGACGAAGCATCAAGCGGTACCTGTTTTGCTTCTTCTTTCCCAGACTGGAAGAGCACAATCATATCAGATAGAAGGTGTGTTGGCATGAGAAGGGCATGGGCTGATAGGTCGACAAATGAGGCGATTTCACCGGACTGTGGAGGTATTGATACTACCCGAAGAGGTTTCATCAATGTTGCAGTGTCCATCAAAAGAACAGCAAGTAACTGGGAGCTGACTTGGCCCTAAAAATACATACATTAGGGGTACCTTGACATGTGCTGTAAAAGACACCCACTATTTCAAACCTCGAGTAGACATCTTTAACAGCAGCTTCGATACTGGGGTGCAATGTTGTTGATTTGTAATCTGCCAAGAATGGCACCAACAAGTTTATGAGCCTCAGGGCCTCGTGGAAATCGTGATCTGTCGGAGCTAGAGTAGATAGCATCCGAGTGCCAAGGTGCCGGACAACGTAGCTATATGCAATACTGGGAATGTAAGTCCATGACAGCTGACGGGGGAATCACACACCAAATGGCCAATAGATTGTAGACCAGCGGATGACCAGGAGGTACCGGCTTGACCATTGATTGGGGAACGCGGATAGGTGTTGGTCTTTTTTCAACCTCTCGACTCAAATCCTCAGCGCCATTGATCCACCAGGGCTGCTCAATTTCGACTTGAAGTTGCTTGCTCGCTAACAACGTTTGGGCTAACTCGCTCGAAGGGTCTTCTAAAGCCTTGGCAAACTTTCTTCTCTCTGCCTGTGTGAGCATCTCCCACATGGCCTCAGATGATAGGCTGTCTAAATAACGTCGAGTAATGTTGTGACTGGAGTGTCTTTCTGCCTACCGAGATCAAGTCCCGTAAATCTGTCGGCTAAAGAGTCTTCCCCTCCTATTCCCGAAGCTTCCTTGTACACAATGTCTTCATCATGAGCAGCATCCTCCTCAAACCTTCTCAATAACGCCATCATCTGCTTGCGTTCCTCCTGAGTGCGCGACGGGGTCGTAGTAATGTCGGACTGTAGCTCATTTTTGTAGAATGTTTCTGAGCATTGGGAGTGGGACTGGGTGTATTATCATATCAAATGGATGGAAGACCGAAGCAACACATACAGATGACCGGAAACAGACAAGTGAACAATATGGAACATTACAGGAAGGACAGGTGTACTTGGCAAACTGACGGTGACAACTGAGATAAATCAGAGGACAGCAGACAGCAACGAACATGCACAAGCGCTCACAGCCTGCATACGGCCTTGTTCTGACTGCCATCGTCCTGGATAGCAGCCGGGGTGAGGATTTGTAGGGAGGGCATAGCTAGATTACAAAGATTTACTCCAATCTGTGACTAAGTAACAATCCGGTTCTCTATGTTTCCTTAATCTCCCAGCACAGATATCTCAGCCTATCTCCAGATCCTGGAATTACAACGTTACGCTCCTTCAGAGGCTCCGGAGCCCATTGTCAGTCAAGCTATATCCCCGACCGAGCCTATGATCCCAAACACCACCTCCTACCACGACCGTATCAAGATGCATTATCGCCGTTTCTCCCCCTCTCATGCCTGGACTATGATTTCGCGACAGCCAACTTATCGCCTAGTGCTTTATGTTACAATCGTGCTTCTCGCTCTTTGGGCGCTGTTTCACTCCACGTCGCCTTCAAGCGGAGCGAGGTTTTTAACTCCATGGCATACCAGCCCGCCTCAATATCCGATACATTACTCTCCTCTCGTGGATGTTCCAATGCTTGTCTGGGAAGATAGAGCTGAACAAGTCAAGTATGTGTTTCGGGACGCTTATGGGGCGTACGACGCATATGCAGCGCCTTACGACGAGCTCCAGCCGGTGAACTGTCAGAGGACCGACAAGTGAGTATAATCAATTCGTCGGGAAGGATCAAATCTAAGTACACTGTATTTAGTTTCAATGGATGGGGGCTGACTGCGTTTGACTCTCTGGACACCATGTTGATTATGGGGCTGGAAGACGAGTATCAAAAAGGGTTGACTGTGGTTAGGCAAGCGAACTTTTCCATGTCCAAAGTACGTGATTTTCCCCTTCCCCAGTCACTCAGTCCCCTAAATTTGCGTTCACCAGTCTCAAGATGGATATGTGCAATTCTTTGAGACAATCATTCGTTATCTCGGAGGACTACTTTCTGCCTATGCACTCTCGCCTAATGATACCGTTCTCCTTGAACGTGCAATTGATCTTGTCGGAAAGCTTGACCCGGTCTTCAATAGTACAAGTGGCCTAGCATATTACAGTGTCAACCCGACAACGTGAGTCTAGTCATATTTGATCTTGCTGCTGCTTATGTTGAGATTTGCGCTTTTCGGACAAAGTGGAACGTATTCGGGTACCGAGACAGGTGTTTTGGCTGAAATCGCTAGTCTTCAACTAGAATATACATATCTGTCCAAGTTGACGGGCCGAAGGGCTCACTTTAATCGGGTAAGTGAACCATCAATGAACATTTTCTGCTTTTTTCACTAGTTTTTGTAGGCGAACACCGTCATGAGAGTGCTATCACAGGCCAATTTGAGTCTAACGGGAGGGATGCTACCTATCAAGTGGAATCTTGATACTTCCATCCCTGCTGATAGTAAGTGGTCTGTTCTTTGCCTCACCGGTGCACCTTTTTTGACTATTTATTTGTAGCTCATCTTTCAGTCGGAGCTCAGGCGGATAGTGCACACGAATATCTCCTCAAACAATATCTCCTTACCGCAAAGACGGACAAGACAAGCCTGGAAATGTGTATGTTGGCTTCATGACGCATCGCAGAATCCTGTTTGAACCAAATTCTAGACATCAGGGCAACAACGAACATCATTACAAATCTCCTGTATCTATCGCCGACGCGACATCTACTTTACGTGACAGACACTGTATCATCAACTTTTGAACGACGCGGCTCACCAACACATGTTTTTGAACACCTCTCGTGCTTCCTCCCCGGTCTCTTTGCACTGGGTGCTTATACACTTCCTCTCGATAAGCTTGACCAACTTGGCATTGACCTCATCCAGCTTGGGGCCAGCGAAGACTATGGTCATGCTGCGAAGGCGTATAGACGCCTTTCATCCTACAATCTTAAAGAGTTGCACCTCTGGGCCGCAGAAGGGCTTGCACAGACATGCTGGCTAACATATGCGGATCAACCGACAGGTCTAGGTCCCGATGAAGTTGTGATGAAATCTACCTCCAAGGCATTGGCAGGTAATCGATATCAGGTGGAGGTGGACGATTACATGTGGATTAATGCACTTGATAAGTGGAAGAAGAGCGGTAGCCGCGGAGAGGTTCCTGGATTGAAGGAAAAACAGCCTATCATCTATACAGAAGATCAGAGGTTGAGTGGGAAAGCTAATGGAAGAGATTACTTTGTAAAAAAGACGGGTTATCTATTAAGACCTGAGGTGAGCCGTCTTCTATCATGTCAATTCACAACACCAATTAGCTGGTGCATTTAGACTCTAGAATCATTTTTCGTGTTGTGGAAGGTAACAGGGGACTGGAAATGGCGTGCGCGAAGCTGGGCGATATTTGAAGCTATTCAAAAAGAGACCAAGACGTCCTGTGGGTACGCAAGCCTCAGGACCGTCGAACGAACACCTGGCCTTCGAGAGAATAGTATGCCAAGGTGCGTTGTAATATTCCTGAGAGCTTACAGGAGAGTTGATTGATTCAATGCAGCTATTTTTTGGCGGAGACGTAAGTGTCATTGCCTTATTATCTAACTGTATGGACAGAGACTAATGCTATATACAGACTAAAATATCTATACCTTATGTTCAAAGAGGAAGATCTGATACCCTTAGATCAGTGGGTGTTCAATACTGAAGCACACCCTCTGCCAATCTTTCAATGGACAACGGAGGAGCGAGAGAAGTTTGGGATAGTAGCTTAAGAGCAGATTTTTTTGGCTGAATTCACTAGATGTGAATAATCTGTTGCGTGCTACTGGTTACTTTGCCCATTCGGAGGACAAAATGATCACAAGATGTAGATAGCGGACGACTTGGCTGAATGTGGACACTCTTAGTAAAGCCAACAAATCATTCTTTGGACAACAGATAACATTTCTATGTAGCATAGGATCCTGGGTCACCTTGCCCAATAGGGAGTGCATAACTACACCTATATGTCAACCACTGCCCATAAAGTTCTGATGGTTGTGTTCAGCAACTTGCTTTTAATGTAATATCATGGAGTGTGTACTTGAATTAATGGCAAATGAATAAACTGTGAGATGATCAATACAAATGTCAGTACTTAAGAGCCAGACTCTGAGTAGACTGATTAGCTAGCTATTCATTGTGCTGTGGAATATTGATTGGATCAATGTTTGATTTTCCACAGGTATTATTGTTTTGTTGAATTGAAGATCACGATGAGGTAATTGTTCAACGTGCTGGGATCATCAATCCAGTACAATAATTTGTGTGTGCAGGATCAGGGCAGCTACGGACTTTGAAACATTTTTGGAAATGTGAGCAAAGGAGCTTGCATCGGTACGTCTCCCCGGTGATTCTCGGTGCATAGTTCATTTCATCTTCTCCTTGAGATAGACATCCGTTGTGGGACTTGGGTACTCATGGAATCCCTTTCCGGTGGTGTCCCGGTTCTAGTAGTATTGCCATTTTCGCAGCGTTGAACTCGAAAGCCATCCGGTAGCCGCTTCGGCTCAGTCGGGATGGTCGGACCGTGGTAGGTCATGATCACCGGATAAAGAAGTCCGCAAGTGGGATCAGAAACTCTCATGCAAAAACCTCTTTTAAAAAGACGTTCAATTAATCCGCACATGAGCTGCTCTTCTCCTATTTGACATTATTCTTGAATTGCCTACTGCTTTGTCTAATTAAAGAATGCCAGGCTCACTCAAGCAAGCTGATTTTGTTGGCTCGCTGGATTGTGGAACTACGTGTGTTATATAATGGCGTTCGCCTTATCTTAAATTGCTGATGACTTGATGCAGATCTGTGAGGTTCATTATATTCAACGAGCATGCGGATATCATTGCGCAACACCAGCTTGAGTTTCCCCAATACTATCCTCATCCAGGGTCAGTGTGACCAGTTCGATTTTGGTCTGGATGAGAAGAGGCTGACGGACTTGTTCAATTCCATGCAACATTGGTTGACTAAATGATAGATGGCACGAGCACGATGTGGATGAAATACAACAACACGCGGAGACATGTATTGAAGAAGCAATTCAAGAGCTCGAGAGGGCTGGATGGGCAAAAGAATGCGTCAAAGTCGTAGGTGAGTTGGCAGACATTTTCATATGATCATTGGCAAACTCAGTGGGCCAAGTGTTGATCCAATTGTGCTACCACAGGAATTACGAATCAACGCGAAACGACTGTCGCCTGGAGTCGCAAGACTGGAAGGCCATTGTGCAAGGCTATTGTTTGGACTGATTCACGCACAAAGAATGTTGTCACTCACTTTGAGCACAAGTTGGAACAAGTGGGAATTCAAGTTTCTCCGGGAGTATGGAAAAAAGGTCAGGAGGGCATTGATGCACTTCGGGACATGTGGGTTCCTGTCCATCTAGCTCGACTTGACATTAACATGCTGTTTCCTTGTAGCACGGGTTTGCCACTTTCGACTTACTTCTCTGCCATCAAGCTTCGTTGGATGATTGATCACTACCCTGAAGTTGGCCAAGCGCACGAAGTCGATGATCTTCTTTTTGGAACAGTAGAGTCATGGGTTGCATATGTGCGTGAGATTTCTAATTGTTGCCACTCTTTCACATTACTGACTATACTGACTACAATTATAGAATCTGCTTGGCGGAACTAAGACTAACATTCATATTGGCGAAGTTACTAATGCATCGCGCACCTTACTCCTCAACTCCTCGACTTTGCAATGGGAGCCCAGTCTGCTTGAATTCTTCGGTCTTCGAAAGTCAATCTTACCCAAACTGGTATCGACCTCTGAGGTGTACGGAAATATCGCATCCGGTGCCTTAACGGGTGTCCCCATTGGCGGACTTGTGGGTGATCAACAAGCAGCGTTGATTGGCAACAAGTGTTTGAATCAAGGTGAAGCCAAGTGTACATATGGCACTGGCGCTTTTTTGTTGTTCTGTACTGGTGATGAGATCGTGAAGAGCAACCACGGGCTCTTGAGCACGGTAAGTGACTAGGTCTGGTTAAAGTATGTGTGTATGTGCTGAATCTCTGATAAGATTGCCTATCAACCGGGACCAGGTGCGAAGCCGGTGTATGCGCTGGAAGGTAGCAGTGAGTAGCGAAATGCTCGTACGATTGCTTATTTTATTAATCTTTATTTTCCTAGTTGCTGTTGCTGGAAGTGCTATAAAATGGCTTCGTGATACCATGGGTATGATTAACTCAGCCGCAGAAGTTAACGATTTGGCGGCAAAGGAAGACGACACAGGAGGTGTATATTTCGTTACCGCATTCTCTGGCTTGCTCGCACCGTATTGGGATCCAGGCGCAGCAGGACTCCTGATTGGTATGAGATACTTCAATGATGCATCTACATTGGTCCTGAGTATTATTAGGGATTTCCCAGTATACCAATCCATCTCATATCGCCCGTGCTGTGTTAGAAGCGAACGCTTATCAAACCCGTGCGATCATTGAGAGCATGAAGTTGGATTCTGGATCGAATCTGAAACACCTCAAGGTTGATGGGGGAATGACCAATGGTGATCTTGCGATGAAAATCTTGGCCGACGTCGGTGGGTTTGTTGTCGTGCGTCCGGAGATGAGAGAGTACGTGAATAAGGTTCTACTGTCTCCAGGAAACTAACTATGACGATAGATCAACTGCACTTGGTTCTGCGCTGTGCGCCGGAGCTGCGATCAAATTATTTGGATGGGATTTGACTAAGCCTGAATCGCTGCGAAAAGTTAACGTGAAAGGCAGTATTGAGTTTAATCCCAGCCTAGTTGACTCTGAAAGAGAAAAGAGGTGGGTGTGTTGGCAAAGAGCCATTGAGAGATCCAGGGGTTGGGAAGCCGGCGTAGACGAGGGAGCATAAAATACCAGAGCAACTCGAGATTTGTATCATGTGTAAAATTAATTGCTGAGTTTCAAAAGTGACACATTATTGTTGGACAAACCTGATTTCCTGTTCTGGTGTTCATTCCGGCAGCGCACATGTCCAGTTTCGAGAAAATCGTGAAACTGGCTTGCAAGCCAAAGAATGCCCCTCCCAAATCCAAGGTAATGGTTTTCACTACCGTTGAGTATGTGAGCTAATGTGATTGATCCAGTATATCGATAGTATCATTGCTGCTACCTGGTCAGAGGACGGTGCCGTTCATGATGTCTGTAAGGCTCTCACACCACGCTTTCGCGAGCCAAACTCCGTTGTACGTGCACAAACTTTCATAGTGACGACTGAAAATGACTCCCATTCAAGGTTGTATTTAAAGCATTGATAGTGCTACATACTATGATTCGGAACGGTGCTACCGATAATGTCCTCTCACACCTCTCACAGGGCGACATTCTCAAGCTGCGCAACGTATACGCAGGAAATTGGGAAGGTTAGTGGACAATTGAGTTCCATTCGTTTTTCACTAATGAATCGGTGCCATGCAACACACCTCTACACGATCGCTACATCATATGGTCTCACTAATTTAGGTTTTGAAAATCCAGACCACCTGCATCATTATGCCAAATACCTCGACTGTCGAATTCGCTCCTATGCCAATCTCAAACACGATGTCATCAAGGTTCAATCCGAATCAAACCGAGATCTACGTAGTTCAGCAATACATGAAGAGCAGGAAGAGCAGACCCAAGATGGGAAGAGGCGAGGTAGTGGAAGTGCTAATACCGGTCTTGGGAGGAGTAAGACTGTGATGGGAAGAAAGCTAAGGATAATGACCGTTGAGAAAGGGTTATTAAGGGAGACCAAGGCTGTGCACCAGATGATCGACGCTGTAGTAGAATGCAGGGTATGTGACTATCTATGGAGGCTTATCGATATACTGACTCTTCCTATCGTTGTCTTATTTCATTTCAATGGTTCCAGTTTTACCTGGATGGTGTCGATGATGAACTGCGGCTGACAGCATTGCGGATGCTTGTCAAGGATCTCTTGATTCTATTTCAGGCTGGGAATGAGGCCGTTATCAACCTCCTTGGTGCGCTTTCTTGATGTTTTAGAGACTGAATGGCGCTCATCTAATGGCTAGAACAATATTTCGAGATGTCACACATTGATGCTAAAGAGGGGCTCTCGATTTATCGACATTTCTGCAAGCAGACAGAACATGTCACGGAGTACCTTGGGGTTGCAAAGAAACTACAGAACCTTTTGAACGTTCCTATTCCGAACCTGCGTCATGTTAGCATTATATCTTTGAATTTCTTTCATACCTTCATACGTATTGCAGGCTCCAGTATCTCTCGCCACTGCTCTTCAAGAGTATATCGATGATCCGAATTTCGAGAAAAATCGCCTCGAGTACAGAACCAATAGAGCGATAACAAATGGGAAAGCGACACCAAAATCTACCACCAACAATACAAGAACTCAAAGTTTGTCTGGTCTGCACTAATGATGATAATCATGACTCACGCCCTTTCAGCCAAAACGACAGAGGATAAGTTCGATGCAACTTCATCTAGCATCAATTCAGCAGCAGTTGCACCATCGGCCTCACAACCACCCCCACAGAAGCCCAATGTAGAGGATTTCTTCAGTTCAATTGAAGGGAACCAGACCAATATGTTTAATGCTCAAGCATCAGGGTGAGACTTCGACCACTAGCCTCACAAAATCCCCTGGAATGACCGTCACTTTTCAGTTCTACCGGAATGTCAAACCCCTTTTCTCAGATGCTCACAGGACAGCCTATCACTGGTCAGATGATGGCTCAACCGACAGGGTTCGTAATGCCTCAGCATACAGCTATGCCAAATGCAGCCAATCCCTTCAGCCTTCCGGGCCAACAACCCACTACAGGTCATCGACCATTCACGACATATCTGACGGCTGCTGATCAGCAAAATTTCTTACAACCTCAAACCACTGGAATCAACCCGTTCCGCCAGAGCATGCTCATCCCCCAAACTACAGGCATGGCCCTTTTTGGAGTGGGAGGCGCTCCAGGTGTTTCCCAACAATCCAGCTCTAACCCCTCTCCTACTGCAAACCAGTCCATGGCCCCTGGATTTGGTCAGTCACTCTTCAACACTGCATCCCCATCTTTTCAACAGCAGCAACAGCAAATGCAAACGCTACCATTCCAACCATTGCCTGCTTCTGCTTCTGCATTGCCTTCCAATTTGACGTTGTCTACTATATCGCAAGTGCAATCTAATACTAATGTTCCACCTCGGTCTGCATCAACGCCTCTCACCACTCTCGCTAAAAGTAATACGCCATTGCTGAGACCACAGATGACGGGTACAAGGAATCCTTTCGGGCCCGTCATCACTCCTGCACCACCAGTACCAAAACATCCGACAATGGCAGAGATTGGATGTGGTTTGAACACTGCTCCCGTTGGTTCTCAGCAGCAGCAGCAGCAACCAACACAAATAAATGGTGCAGGATCGACAAATGCTAATGCAGGCGGGTTCAACTATGCCAACAGCGCACTCAGCCCAGGAGGGACGGATATGGGTAGTGTCGCGTCTTCTTTTGTTTTCGCCACCTCAAAACACAATTCGACATTACCGCTGAGTGCAAATCCTGTCGCTGGTTCTACATTCTCGGACCCTGCTACGGGCGGAACCTCTTTTTCGGGACTGGTAGGTCAGCCAGCAACGGTCAGCTCTAGCAGTGTCATTGCGGCTACATCATCATTACCTACTGGTGTCGGAAACGGAACGAGTGGCACGGGCACACTGAAGCCCCAGATCACTGGTTTTGCCGGCCTAAAACCATTCAAGCCTTCCTCTTCCTTTGGTGTTACATTGTTGGACTCGTTGCCGCCTTTGCCCAACGCGTTAAATCCTCCTCCCACAACAGGAGCTAGTACCAGCACTTCCGGTGCAGTAGTCAATACCTCGGAACTCGGTACACTGAATAAACAACAGACTGGGTTCGGAGGTACTTTAGCAGTACTGAACGCTGGTGCTAATAGTTTCGGTTCACCCTCCACAGCAAGTACACCGACCAATCCGCTGACCTCCGTCAATACAACATTACCATCTAGGACGTCAAACTTGGGCGTAGGTCTAAGGCCTCAAATCACGGGGGGTGGTGTAGCGAATCCATTCCGGGCCTCGATGGCTGCCGGTAACTCGTTGGGTGGTTTTGGTGTACCTGGTATAAACAGCATACCACCTCTTCCGAGTGGGCTTGGAAATAGCGCTACGTTTGGAGTCACGCCATTCTCGCCGTCTGGTCCATTTGGAAATACATTTGGGCAACCTCAGCAGGGAGCTGGGCGGGCTCAAGGGCCACAACAAGGCCAAGAAGGTGCCTCGTTAATATAGGGCAAATGAGATATGAATTAAAAACATCACATTCGCTTCTGTCTTCCCGTCTCTGTTTTCATACCCTCTTGGCTTATTCATTTTATGTTATCCCTCCTTTCTCTGGGACATCTCGCTCCTTTATCTTTGGTTCACCTTGATTCATTCGATTTTTGAATTTTACCACTACTCCCCCTATCAATCACTTCCAACATCACATGTTCTTTTTTATATTCACAGGTCTTGTAATATTACGATTTTGCTCGGGTTTACCTTCTTCAATCTCTCCGCGGAAAATGTGTATACTTATGGCATGAAGCGATCAAATTACTTGTTCCGTCGAGGTCAGACACTTGAGTTGCTTTGTTGACAACAGCGGATCGCGTGGAAGAGTCAGAGTTGGGTCCCAAACGCAACTCGGCCGCTGGTCAGTATTCTGTGTATTAATACTTATCTCTTAATTCCCACCCTCACCCCTACTTCTATGGCTCTGTACGCTAGTTTTCTGAACGTTGGATAGCTAACTCATCGTTCAATCATAGAAACAATGCTATCACAGAACCCCAGTCAAACACGTCTGCTGGAGACACGACATTGACATTAGAAAGTGCCGTTGAACAAGCCAAACGTGCGTTTGCTCTCCAGAAATACGAACAGTCAGTGGATTTGTATGCTACTGCATTGGAATTAGCGTGAGTCTGTCAACTTGTACCTGAATTTGGGGGAGCCAGATATCATTTTGAGCTGGTTACGCGTCTTGAGGCGCGTTTTTGTCTTTGTTTTTGTTTTTGGCTTCAATTCACGTCTTGTGACAACGTTGTTGCTGACTTGATATAAAACTATATAGGACCGAGAAATTTGGTGAAGACACACCGGAAACTGTGGACCTCTATTTCTCTTACGGACGCGCCCTTTTGGAGAATGCCATAACCTCAAGTGGTGTTCTAGGCAAAGAACAACCACAAGCCCCTGCGGAAGAGGAGCCCAAAGGTGCATGCATTCTCCTTCTCCTCCTCCCTTTTTGCTATATATCTGACTTTCTTATAAGCGAATTCGGCTAATGGACCAGTACTGTCATTCTCGGGAGATGGCGAAGAGGAAGACCCTGCTGTGGATCTATTCGCCAATGTGGAAAAAGCTGGTTCAGAGGAGGAAGAAGCACCTGCTCAGGCTGATGATGATGATGATGATGAAGAGGGAGAAGACGAGCCTGAGGACGACTTTAACGCTGCATGGGAGGTTCTTGATCTTGCACGAGCCATATATGATCGCGAGATTCAACAGGAGGATGATGATGAGGTGAAGCTCAAGTTGGCAGATACGTACATTGCTTTGGGAGATGTTTCTCTTGAAACAGGTACGCTTCTTGCATTTCCATGACTCTCGCGGAATAGATATCCGACACTTTCCACACAGAGAAATTCGATCAAGCAATACAAGACTATGAAGTAGGCCTGAAATATAAAATCAGTCTTCTCCCCAAGTCATCTCGCCAAATCGCAGAAGCACATTATAAACTCAGTATTGTATTGGATCTTACGTCTGGTCGCCTATCAGACGCCATTCGTCACGCCGAAAGCGCGTTGGCGAGCGTGGAGGCAAGGTTGACTGAGCTTCGGGATGGGTTGGCTGGCCAACTACCACCGCTACCTGAAGAACCACCTGTCGACACCAAGGGCAAAGGGAAAGCCGTCGCGAGACTTGCGAGAGACGATGTTGTTCAAAAGATGTCTAAACAGCGGATAGAGAGCGAAATCAAAGAATTATCTGGGCTGAGAGACGACTTGGCTTTGAAGGTGTGGTTGAGTTGGCTTATTTTGCTTTTACCCTGTTGCCCCCTCACAATTGCAATTTCCAGGTTGATGAGCTGAAAACCTCACCTAATGACGTGCTATTACAAAGTGCACCCACACTTGCTGCCCTTGACCTAGATAAGGAATTAAACGCTGGAATCATGACATCTGAGCTACTTCAGGGGGTGAACGACCTCACAGGCATGATCAAGAAGAAAAAGAAGACCCCCACAGTCATTCCGAGTACCTCCACAGACAATATACCCATACCTGAAACGAGTACCGCGAAACGCAAAGCGGAAGAGGAATCAGAAGGGTCAAGCACAGAGAAGAAAGCTAAATTAGAGACCTCGTAATTGAATGTCCTAATGTAATATTGTATGCAATCTGTCCGCTTTAATCTAATATCATGATTGTTCTCTTTTGATAGCACAAGGGAAGACGATGGGGTATAAATCAAATCACCGTCTTAAAACTTCCTTTCGTAGCGACGGATCAGGCAAAACTGTCGGGATTAACTGTGGGGATTGCAAATGCTGTGCCGAGGAAAATAGTAGTTTTTTTTGACGTTCTTACTTGGGGCTGTGGCGCGATTACTTTGCGATGCGCATGAATCGTTCACCAGCAGTGGAGTTGAGCTTCTTCACCAGTAGGTCCGGATTGACGAGGACGTGATTTTCCTGGAATTGCTCTAACTTGTCCCCTCTATCCGTTCTGTAGTACCCTTTTATGCTGTTCTCTCAAAGCTTTCAATATCCTTCACCCTTAGAGTTCAACACCTCTTCCCACACCTCGATTCACTGCAGACTTGATCCAGATAAAAAGCTTGAACAATCGTGGTATTTTTTGAAATGCGTTGATTCTTGTGAATGCAAAAACACATTACATTGGATAATTCGTTCCATTTTTTGATTCTCGGGACCACACGAGGGGAAGAGATTGTTTTTCATAATCAGAACGGTACAACAGGTACCTCAATTGCCTTATGCTTGAACTGTTTGCCGCCATCTTTCGAAAAATCTCCAACGACATGTCCTTCCTTTGCCTTACTCCTCATCTTATACTTGTACGTCACAAGTCCTTCCAATCCCACAGGTCCACGCGCGTGAACCTTACCCGTACTGATACCTACTTCCGTACCGAATCCATACCTGAAACCATCCGCAAACCTCGTGCTCGCATTCACAAAAACACCAGCCGAATCTACGCCTTGACAAAAGGCAGTGACATTCGCTTCGTTTTCGGTCACGATGGAATCAGTGTGATGGGAAGAGTGCGAATTGATCCATTCAATCGCGGATGGTAATGAGGGGAGGGAAAGGACGGAGAGGGTGAGTGAAAGGTGTTCGGTCGTGTAAGAATCTGGGGTTGAGGGCGAGACATGGGTTTTGAGCTTGTCTGCGTCGATGCCGACGACGGAAGTCAATGCATTGCGTGTGGCTTCGTCGCATACGAGTTTGACGTTGGCCTCGATCAGGGCTTTGGCTACGACTGGCCAGGCGGTGGATAAAAGTGATTTGTGGACTATGAGCGTCTCAGCTGCATTGCATGCTGCAGGGTAATCGACCTATATATATATTTTGTAAAAGCACGCATGAACAAATTCTGATTCCAAGTCCGCCAAAACAAACGAACCTTGGAATCCACAGAAATCCTCACAGCCTTCTCAACATCCGCACTTTCATCCAAAAACACAGAACATAAACCATCAGCATGTCCCATCACAGGTATCCTTGTGCTGTTCTGAATACTCCTCACGAGGGAATTACTTCCTCTAGGAATGACAAGGTCGATATATCGATCCAGTGCCAGAAGGGACGTCACGTCTTCCCGATTTTGAACCAACTGAATCAAGTTCGGTTGGAGTCTGGTCATTCCAATGCCGGTCCTGATGGCTTCCGCCAAGACCGTAGCGGTTCTGTTGGATTCCTTACCGCCCTTCAATATGGCAGCATTACCTATACTTGTCGATTACTCCACACACACATACACAAAAGAGAGAGAGGGCAGGCAAAACATACCCGATTTGATAGCCAAAGCTGCAATATTGACAACCACTTCCGGTCTTGCTTCAAAAATCACAAGTAACACACCAATCGGACACGAAACCCGATAAAGCTCTAATCCATCATCCAATTCAGAGCCATAGTCAACTTTTCCGTTCGGATCAGGTAAAGCAGCAACATCATTAACACCCTGAAGTAGGCTACGCCACTTATCGGGCGTCGTGATATCGAGGCGCTTCAGCATCGAATCAGACATCCGTCCTGCCTCGACTTCTTTTCTAGCTGCCTGAAATCAAGTGTATGTTGGTTAATAGCAAACAAGCATCGAAAAGCGACTGACCTTTAGATCTTCTGTATTGGCAAAAAGAATCTCATATTTTCTGGTCGCTATCTCACGACCGATCGCACCAAGGGCAGTGGTGCGTTCCGAAGCTGGAAGGAACTGGGAGGCTACAAAAGAAGATTTAGCTGCCTTTGCAGTGGCTTCCGCGCTATCTTCTGTGCTTGACATAGGGGATAGACTACAAATGGGTATTTTACATCATCCACCCAGTAGGATCAAACAAACAGAACCATCAGATATAACATCCTTTCATGATATATTATATTAGTAAAGCATGCGAAGTTTTATTTTGGGACCCCGAAAGGAACTCTGAAGACAGATCTATGAAACAATCGCAAGCTTTCACGACGTGAATGAGGCAACATGGTCCTCAACAACCTTCTTAATCTTGGCCTCAAGTTCTGGTGTCACAGCGCCGGCAGAAATTTCCTGAAGAAGGGAAGACTGAGTAGCCGTGAGGTGTTCACGGAACTCGGCCTCCCACTTCGTAATGTTCTCTACCGGAACATCATCGAGAAGACCGTTGACACCAGCATAAATAATGGGGACCTGAAGCTCGATGGCTAAGGGTTGGTATTGTCCTTGTTCTAAAGCACAAATCAGATTAAGTACAAGATAAATATGCATTTGAATACATACTGAGCAGTTCGATGAGACGAGAGCCACGCTTGAGTAGGAAACGGGTGGAGGAATCAAGATCGGAACCAAATTGTGCAAAGGCAGCAACTTCACGATATTGAGCAAGGTAGAGCTTAAGTGAACCAGCGAACTTCTTCATAATCTTGCTGGTTTGAACATTAGTAATGTGAAATCATAGTCAAACAGAACAACTCACGTCTGGGCAGCGGAACCGACACGGGAGACAGAGAGACCGACATTGATGGCGGGACGAACACCACGGAAGAAGAGCTCAGCCTCCAGGAAGATCTGACCATCGGTGATAGAAATGACCTAAAAATTGCTCAGTAAAAAAAGTGACCTTTCTCATGATGAAAACCAGGAACACACATTGGTGGGAATGTAGGCAGACACATCACCACCCTGGGTTTCAATGATGGGGAGAGCAGTGAGAGATCCTCCACCGAATTTATCGCTCATCTTGGCAGCACGCTCGAGGAGACGCGAGTGGAGGTAGAAGACATCACCGGGATAAGCTTCACGACCAGGGGGACGGCGGAGAAGGAGAGACATCTGACGGTAAGCAACAGCTTGCTTAGACAAATCATCGTAGATGATGAGGGCTACAAGGCATAAATCTTTGACAGTCGTGGTGGATGATTAGATACCTACCGTGCTTGCCATTATCACGGAACCACTCTCCCATAGCACATCCAGAGAAGGGAGCAAGGTATTGAAGAGGAGCAGCCTCTGAAGCAGTAGCAGCGACAATGATAGTGTATTTCATGGCGTCGTTCTCCTCAAGAGTTTTGACAAGCTGAGCAACAGTGGAACGCTTCTGACCGACAGCAACGTAGACACAATAAAGCTTCTTCTCCTCGTCATTACCATTGTTCCACCTCTTCTGGTTAAGAATAGTGTCGATGGCAACAGCAGTCTTTCCTGTTTGACGGTCGCCAATAATAAGCTCACGCTGGCCACGACCGATTGGAACCATAGCATCGATGGGCTTGAGACCAGTCATCATGGGTTGATTGACGGAGCGACGGGGCAAGATACCAGGAGCCTTGAGAGAGGCACGGCGACGTTCGGCAGCCTCAATAGGACCTTTACCGTCGATGGGATCACCAAGAGCATTGACAACACGACCGAGAAGGTTAGGACCGACAGGGACATCGACAATTTGGCCGGTACGTTTGACGGTATCACCCTCCTTGATGAGACGATCGTTACCGAAGATGGAGACACCAACATTGTCGGCTTCCAAATTCAAACACATGCCACGAATACCCGAGGAAAATTCCACCATCTCTTCAGCTGGAAAGTTGAGTTTGCAAACGCGTGGTAAGACCCTCGCTAACACGTAAAAAAGCAATTGCACTAACCCTGCACGTTCTTCAGACCCCAGACACGACTGATACCGTCACCAACACCTGAACTCGGAATAAATCCCTAGCGGGTACATGGCGCGGGAGGGAAACCTACTCAGTACACGACCGGTTTCCTCGACATTGCCGCCAACGGAAGTGCCTGCGATGCGGGATTCAAGGATGGAGGTGACCTCGGAAGCAGCTATTTGAGAGTGCAGGATTCGAGTGACGTGGTAATTTCAGACGCAGGAGGAAAGATAAAAAGCGCACGGTCAACTTTTCGGTGTGTATGACATATATAAAAGGTAACTCACCAGGTTTTGCAGTGGCATAAGAGCGAGCATTCTATAAACACATAAACAAGCGAATGAGTTTCTTGGAATCCAGGCGGAACAAACAGATGAAAAAATGCACCTGCTGGCGCAAAACACACCTTAAAAGCCGCTAGTGCATTGCGTGTTGAGTTTCTAAGTGCGATGCGGTGCATGTGGATTGAGGAAGGGAAAAAAAAGAAGGATAAAGGGAAGATTTCGGTTGAGAGAGTTCGCGTTCGGCCTTACTCGGAATATTCAGGCTCCGCTTCAATTCTGACAATTTCCCACAGTACGACTTTCTCGTCCGGACATGGCGGCGCTGGCAAGCGTATTCAGGCGGTGTACGTCGTCTTTCTTGGTTTGCTCGTGCAGAAAATTAATTCCACGACGTCCTCAGTACCCCAGCTCTCCTGTGCACGGTCCCTCCACACTCAGGTGCTCGCCCCAGAATCAACCTCGTCTGCACTCCACCTCATCTGCTCTCAACCTTCCCAATATGTCATCGCAAATTTCCTAGGCCGCAAATATATCCTGACCCCACGCGACCTCCTCACTGTACCCCGCATTCCTGACGTCAAAGTCGGCGATGTCCTGACTCTCGACGCCATCGAAGAGCTCGGCTCACGCGATTACACACTTCGCGGAAGTCCCACGATACCTACATCGAAGGTCAAAGTAGATGCCACCGTCATCGAGCACACAAAAGGCCCAATGGAGTTCATTTTCAAGAAGAAAGGGTTACAGGAAGACCATCCAGCACAAACAGCCTTGCACACGCCTTCGCATTGGCAGAATAGAGATTCCTTTAGACTCGACTCATAAAGCATTGTAAATGTTTATTCCTATCACAATATCAGTTGCATGGCGGGGTCATACTGCATAGCATTAATCAGATTTCGCCTTCCTCAGGTGTTTCAGCACGGGTAGAAGCACGTCTATCATCCATATGTTCACTGTGTGCATCGTCACGATCATACCGAGGTCGCTGAATGAAATATTCAGTACACCCTTCATAAACAGACATAAAAACTTTACCTTCTCTGCTCTGTCCTCATGGCTGCCTTTGTCCAACTCCCTCTTTTCTCTCCCATCTTCCCTATATACAGACACACTCCTTTCACGTTCCCTCTTCGGCGTTGGCGTACCATCCCATTCTTTACCGTGAAATTCAACCCGCGAGCTTTTGCGACCGCTATCCCGTCTCCTATCATCCTCTCTGTGTCGTGATTTGTAATTCTCCCTGTCGTCGTACCGGTGATGCCGAGAACTACGGGCTCCTCGATCATAATCTTTCCGGTCGCGCTCTCTTTCTCTCTCCCTGTACTCTTTGTCTTTCTCCCGTTCCCTCTCTTTCTCCCTCTCCCTCTCCCTTTCCCTTTCACGATCGCGCTCTTTGTCCCTGTCCCTTCCTTCTCTTTCTTCTTTGTGTGGCTCCTTTCTCTTCCTGCTGGTGGCCGAACCACCATCTTCGGAAGGAACTTCACGCATTCGTTCCTAAAGTGCCACTTTAAGTTAGCAGTTCGTGTTGACACAGGCCCGGACTATCCACCTTTTGTCTCTTCACATACTTAGCAAAGGCAGCTCGCCTTCCCTCATCGTCGAGAGCTTTATACTCCGGCAAGTCCTGGATCAGAGGGACAGCCTAGACAGCAGTCAGATAACCCAGCATGACATCAGATACGGACTCACCTGGTCATAAGAAAGCGCAACATCAACGGGCTCGGATAACTTCCTCAATGCGTATCTCAAATCGTCCTGTAAATGTCTTTGCTTCCTCTCGGCTCGTCTCTTTTCATCAGCCTTCTTCTTAGTCGCAACATTTTTCAACTAAATGGCATTTCAGAACAGGTTGAAGAATCAGAGCAAAACACAAACACACCTCAGTAAATACCTCAACCATATCCTCCAACTCGAGATTTCTCAGAGCATCTGTGACATTTTGCTCAAGGGCCTTTGAAAATTGGTCTACAGTCGTATCAACCTCCACCGAGAATCCTTTGTCCACATCGCTCATCTTGACATCCCCATCCTGATCAACATCAACTTGGTTCGAAGGTGGAATCCACTGTTTCATAACGTCTTCAACTACAGCAATCTTGGCATCTAGTTTTTGGTCAAGCGCATCAACAGTATCCCAGAATAACTCAAGGGGGTTTGAACCAGGATTGCCGAGCATATTGAGGTACCGTTCATCGTCCTTGAAGGATGGATAGACTTCTTTCCATTTGGACCTGGCTTTGATCTCTCCTGTGCGGACGAGTCCCTGCAGAAGGCTCTGTGCAAGTTATTCAGTAACAGCCCAACTTGTTAGAGATAGATGTACCTTAAACGCCTCCCGCGCTTTCCGCTCCTTCCTGGTCTTTTCAACCTGGGCTCTCCTCGTTTGCTCCTCGTATTCCCTCTCCCTCACACGACTGTAATCCTCAAATGCCAACAAAATATCCAAAGTTGGCAGCTTCTGCAACTCTGAATCTACTTTGTATTGCTCAGACTCTACGATCATTCCATGCGCGATTTTCCAACGAGTAAGAACATCCACATTCAAGTCCTTGAACAGCGCGACAACCTTCGATACGCTACGCGTTCGTGCTGCGCGGGACTCTTGCTATATGCGTTGCGAAAAAAAATGGATAAAAGAGCGCGCTCGGCAGATGCGATAAAAATAACGTACCATCTCACGCTGCTTTAACTCGGTTATGTACTCTTCAAAGATAAGCTTCCTCTCAGCTTCGATACGGGCCTGTTGCCAGATTGGGTGCTGTGCAAAGAGCTTGTCTGCGGTGCGGAAAGTCGTATAATGAAACACGTTTGGATTGCCTTTCAGCATATTTCGGATAGCGGGACGCAACTTGGCAAGCCTGGCCTCCTTTTCTTCCTGCTCTTTTGCCCTTAATCCATTCGTATACTGTTGAATCCCGAGTTGATCAGCGAAGAATTATAACTACAGTTCTAAAAAAACGTTCTTGCCTTCTCCCAGCAGACTTTCTTCTCAGCGAGCGTATTCAGAGCCTTGTACAATGGATCAGTAATGATAGCACGCATAGTTTGATCCCAAGTCCAATTTGCGTCCACACCCGCCTTCTTCAACAAATGTATGAATGCCTTCTCGCCTTCTTCTACAGTAGCAAAGCCATTGTGAGGGATCACGGGATCGTCCGGCAAATGGGGACGCGCTGGCAAGACTGAGTTTGCAGCAAGCGGTAAGCCATTGCTACCTGTATGTGCACCGACGGTGAGAGGGGTACCATTGCTTGAATTATTGCCATTCATTTGTTGAGGCTGGGAAGTAGATAAGGACGTGTCAGCGCCTCCCATGGGGACGAGTGCACCTTGAGTTGTTCCTGGCGTAAATCCTGGAGCACCAATGGCTCGAAATTGCTGGCTATACACAATATGTGTGTCAGTCGGTCCTGGCATGAAACGGGGTCTATAAATTCGAAATACCTTCCACTACCTGTCTGCGCTGAAAGTTGTTTGGCCTCCTCCTGCGCCTCATCGAGATACAGCGTCACTTCTTCGGGGCATTCCCATTTCGATTCTTTGGTCTCGGTCTAATCATTGAAATTGAATAACATGACTTGTACTTGACAAGATGAAAAAACATACATTGTAATAGTATTTCTTCCCATGGGAGAAATATTCCTTCCACTTGGTCTTACCGAGTGCTCGCTACGGAAGAAAAATGTGAATCGACCGACTGTGGCAAAGGAAGCAGTTCTGACCTCCCAAGTGGTTTTGAGCTCTAAATGGGACGATAATCAAAGTTCCAGGACGCGTTGAAGCACCAAAAAAAAGAGTGCTCACCGTCAGGTTTCTCCCAGACACTCTGCTTTGTTCCGGTATTGAACCAGTAGGTTCTTCCTTCTGGATTACGATGTTCCGTCTAGCAACACCAGTTACTCAGTACCAGATTTGTATAGAGTAGAGGAGGTTCACGGACCCAGATGTTCATATTTGACTGGCTAGCAGGCAAGCTAATTGCTTGAGAATATGACCAGAATGGGAGGGCGTATCCCTCGCAGGACAGTTGTGCATACTTATTTGCACCTATTGTTCCTAGAGGTTGTCAAACATCAAGATATGTCCCCATTGGGTGAAGGATGTTGGAAGAATGTCCTTGCTGGGGCAATGACATTTCAAACACAAATATTTTTTTCTTCGAAACAATAGCATAGCATTTATAGTTGTGTATGAACCCTAGTTCAGAGTTTTGAATAAGTTCACAGGAATGAACCCAAGGCTGGACTTTGAATGCGTCCTTTCTGAAACAAGGAGGACAAGTACTTAGTTCTTCGTAAATATAAATAGACTAGTAAGGTATATACACACGAAAGGAGAAAAAAACGAAGTGCTTCAAATACATCCGTGTGAATGGTGCCAAAATCATGTAGTCTGATATCAATTAAAAAAGTCTAGAAATGTGGATCTAGAACAAAATAAATTACCGTGCCATGATAGCCTGGGTTCTCTCTGTGGCTTCTCTAATGGTCTTCTCGGATGCACTCAAGTGTTCTTCTACTAGCTTCCTCCCATCCACCCTCCTCCTTATGGCTAACCTGGCGGGGCTCACACTCCCAAATGTCACTTCTTCCAAAGCATCGCCATTTTGCCAATCTACAATCCCAGCTTCCCATCTCTCGATCCTGATTCTACTCCTCTCGGCACTTTCCCATTCAGACTGCCATCCACCCATCTTATTCTTCAGGGCTTTGATTTTCCTCCCAGCCTCTGTAGTTGCAGTACCATTCACTTGTGCTTGTTCCGATAATGTTGTTAGAGATGAGATGAGCGACGAGGTAAATGTGCGGACATGTGTCAAATGAAGTATTGCATTGGCAGGTGTTGTTTTAGCGGGTGTAGGTATAGAAGGAGAGGGAGGCAGAGGTGCAAACACGGCTTTCGTTGGCGTAGGTGTGCTGGAAGGTGCAGGAGAGATATCTTCCCCTAAATCGTGATGTAGATGTGCATGTGGATCATCCCAGTCACTCTGCTGTACTTCGTCTTCCGGGTCTTCGGTCACAGTATCCAAGGTATATCTAGATGAGAATTCTGATTGCACGAGCGTCGTGCTTGACGCAAAGTAGTGATCCGCATCGACGTCGTCCTCATTAAACAAAGGAAGCTCATCAACCTGGCTTAAAACCTCTGTCCCGTTTACCTCACCAGCAATCTTCTTGAATTCCCTATCGTACTCCAGCAGCTCTCGTAGCTGACTTTCTCTGTTCCGAGCTGCTTCGTCAATTTTGCGAATGATATCCAGTGCGAAGCGTTCGAGGGCCGGTTGCTGGGCCGTATGTGAAGGCGTCCCTCGGGAAGTTGTACCACCAGTGGAATCATTATCGAGTGTCCTGAGGTGCTTTAGGAATTGTTCTGTCGACTCTAGATCTTGTGCTAGTACATCCATGGAATCTGGTTCCGGTCGTTGCACCTCAATGGGCTGTTTCCTGTTCTTACCAGACTCCAGAAGCTCCTCATCTCCGCCATTCAATTCAACCTCTGTATTTCTTGACACTCGATCTAGCTTGTCCATGGGTTCATCAGCACTCTCATCATACTCGATACCCAACTCTTCCGCAAGCAACTTGGACCCTGCGCTAGGTTCAGGCATCAAGGCATAAGCGAGCTCATGGGCAAGAGAGTGATGCTTGTTTCCGCCATGCATAGTTCCATTCAAAGCATTATCATCACTACCCCCGCCTTCGATTCCACCCGTAATGTCGAGAGCTTGCGCTAGACCAAGGAGAGAATCTGTTGTTTTGCGAGTCGTAACCACACTTTGTCGTGATGGTCTCCGAGGAACGGACTTGGAAGAAACAAAGAAATTTGACTGTCGCGAGGAAGCAAAGAAATTGTCCTCGTCTTCGTCTGTACAACGAGGCATTGGTGAATTACTAGCTTTGTGATATCTCACTGGACGCGTCTGGGCGGTAACAAACAGGCGCGGACATCGCCGGTTGATACACCACCCTATGTATATATCTATATATATTTATGTACGGTATTCAGTGAGCCGATCGATTTCTCTATGCAGAACCCCGATATCGAAACCTGGGATGTTTGTTGGGAACAGAAGCTACAGATCTACTCAAGTGGAACTCACCAAGCCGTCCTGGCATCAACAGCCTCTTTCCGAACTACCCGTTTTGGATCATCAACAGCTTTCGCAAGCTCCTTGATCACAGTCGGTCTTGTGGAGTGCAGTATATCATATCGCACGATTGAGGGAATTTTCCCCAAATATCTAAGGGCAGAAATTCTTACTTTCTGCGAAAGATGAGTTCAAGAGTTTGAGGTCCGTGCAATGCACGTACTAATGATGGCATCCCAACAACATTACTATTCTTCAACATTAATGCCACAAGCGTCGAAGCATGGCTCGCAACTAGGCTACTTTCAGGCGAGTCACCCTCTGTAGCAGTTAGAAACGTCTCAATCACATTGGACCGGATACCCGTGTCTGGAAGCTGAAGCCCCCGAAGGAGTAAAGGAATGAGCTAAGCCAACCTTCAGTTCCGGATGCGAATGACTCAAGACATAGGAACGTACTCCTGGAAGTTCGTGCTGATATGTTGCTTTTGGGATTGATTTGATCAATGAAGTCAGTGCAACCAATGATGCTGTTTGACGTCGTGGTTCTTAAATTCAAAAATAAGTTTTGATTAAACGACTTGACTTAAAGTCACGCTCACCACTGAAATTTTTTGCATATTCGGTGATTCTTGGAAGAACACAGCTGACAAATTTTTGGGCATATAGTAGCTAAGATAGGTGTAAGAATCCATTTCAAACCGAGTGGAGAACTGCAGCACACCCTGAAAACTGCATGATGTTTCTTCGTCAATACATCATCTGTAGCTGCTACATCCCCGAGAGCTCTCGCGACATCCCAGCCAATAATTTCATCACTCAAAGCGTCTAATAGTTTGTCAGTGAAGGAAAGAGCCAGTGCATGACTCCGAATGAGCAACGCTTTTGAAACCTGTGACATGATGTTCCATTAAAATTCCATGATCGTTCGGCAGTGACTAACCCATATCCAAGCCTCAATGGCATGCCGCCGTCTCTCGATAATGAGACCACCATCAAGGATCTCTTTTTCCCAAAATGTTGACAGAAGCATGTTCGCAAAAGGTTCCAGACCTAGCAAATATTGATTGATTTTTATATGCCATGAATCATGGCGAGTGCCGTACCATCAACGTCCATGCGCTTGTTGAGAATGGACGCCAGCAGCTGTAATGCCGCTTTTCTTTGGAAACCAGTGGTAGCGCTGGTTAAACTCCACCATAGCACTTTTTCGAGAAATGCGTTAACTTCAAAGACAACAGGTCCCACCTATCGAGGATTATCTATCCATCACTTCATGCAACTCGAAGGAATACTAACATCTTTCCGTAATGGAATTATTGCTGCAGCAAAGAGTGTCAACAGGTTCCTTTGAATGGCCGGGGCCGTATCCTGTTGGCTGTCAATGTATCGAATACACTTCGTTTACGAGGTAATCACCGAGAATATCGATAGTTTTTTGTCTGCAGTAATCTTCTGGTGTCCCTCTGCAACATGTTTGATGTCGCCTGTCAGCAGTGCATCATAAAGTATTTTTGCATAACTCTCTTGCCGCCTGCCTTGGTTTTAGCTCTCAAGAGTTGAAAGATGCTGATAAATAAATTACCCTGAAGGCAAGGCCTGTATAACCAAGGACACAATTTCCCCAGCTTTTTTCACCAACCTAGGGTCCGTTGCAACGGATACCCTCTCACGTCTTCCACCGTCGTCATCATCTTCAGCGACTGCAAATGCGGAGAAGACAAAAAGGTTGAATATTCCCGGCACTAGCCGCTCAATATACTTCGGGACATCAGGATCCTCTCTGTCCACCTTCTTCTGCAATACTTTAGCAATGGTAGTCAAGATCCAGTGTGCGTATGCGGCGTGCAGCTCTACTTCTGTGGCAGATGATAGTGTAAGAAAAGATGCACTGGGAACACAAATCAAATCGAGCTTTGTAGTCAGTCGTATAACGAGAGTCTCAAAAAGTTGCGCTTGAGTACATAGTGTCTCTAGAGCCGATAGAACGTTGAGAATCTTGATACGTTCTGGGATAGCGTGACGTGCAGGGGGAACGTCTGGGAGCGAACTAAATAGTAAAGGAAGTGTCTGCGCTTCTACGGGACGAAAGTTTACTTTCGCTACCGCAGAAAGCAAATCGAAGACGACGTCACTGATAGAGAAGCGATATAAATAACATCCCATCTGTAAGGTATGGTCCCGGAGGGCAGAACACACCTGGCATCGCGAAATTCATTGGAGTCGGCCTCAAGAATTTCATTAACGTTGTGGACTATGAATCCCAGCTCCTCGCTTGTCAAGAGATTTTCTGTTGTTACCATCCCTTGCAGGCCAATCAAAGCAAGCCGTCGTAATGAAGAGGTCTTGAGGCTAACTGTGAGAACACCTAACACTTCATCTTTATACGGTGTCAAAGTTGGCACCATGGGCTCTGGATCCATTCCAGCTTCAGTCCTCACAGTCTGAGGAGAAAATTTTGATGATGAATCACGGACAGCATTGATGAACTCAGTCAACACTGCAAGGACGGGGGTACGGTTCCCCGCTTCGTCAGGATCATTGAATAATTTGACTACATGCGGTACAACTTGCGAAATGGTGTACTTGGCGACAGATGCTGAGAAGATGTTAGACCAAGATCACAGGAGAGAAAGAGGATGCTCACGAGTTGTACTCATGAAAGCACAGAGGATCTTCGCTGCGGGTCTCGCCTGACTTTTCTCCGGTTCCTTCAGTATTCCAATGCACTCCTCACAAGTCTCCCGGGCTAATCCCCGGACGTCAGTATCATCGACATTCAGCTCATCTGTTCCATAGATAGTCTCGACCAGGATTTGAGTCGTCCGAAGGGCCTCTTCTTCATTCGCTGAATCTGTCGGTTGAAAGATCTGGGGACCATAGTATATGTAGACCAGTAAGTCCTTAGGATCAGAAAAGACTTGCCTCGAGCTTTAGTGAATTCCATAACTTTCGTGCTTCAGTTCTAGCCACGGCAGAACCATACACCGGCAAGCAGGTACCTATAGTCTGTAATGTATCTCGCTGCGCACCGCTAAGATGAGAATATGACCAGCTTTTTGTAACATAACTGCACCTTTGTTGCTCTTGTGCCGGCTAAGAGTTTCTCCAGGAAAACAGGAATTGCCAGAGGTCCGAAATAAGGCGAAGCACTCATGCATCCGCTAAAACTATTTGAGCCACAGAGAAACGACGCTTCTGATGGAACGTACCGAAGTGCGTCGCGAAGATCTTCTGTGGTAATCCCATATGGATCATTAGGCGGCGGACGGAAGGTAATAGGGAAGTAACAAAAGATGATGTTGAAGAGTGTCTAGAGAAACCATTAGTAAGGATAAGGGGAAACGTGCAGAAGATGACCTCGATTCTTTCGTAAATGTCAAATTCGATTAGAATTACACGGGCAATGGCGAAAGCGACAATAAGATTGCGGGGGTCCTTTTCTCCGTCTGCCAGGCTAACGTATCCATCTAGGAACTCTTTACCCATGGACTTGAGGACTGATACTGGTCAGTAGGGAGAAGTCCAGACGGTAGGGTGCATACCGTCTCTATGCTTCGCAACCAGGGAATCTAGGATAGAGAAAAGGACAAAGCGGACGGACTGCACCAGTGTTTTGGGTTTCACATGAATAAACATACTGGAGTGAATTAGGGATACTTTGTACGATACGAAAAGATAGCTGAGTACCTCCGAAGAATGTTTTGGACCTCTAGTGCTGTGCATGTCTGCAGCCTGATCAAAGTCAAAATACCGTTGAGTGATGGGATTATGGTCCCCGAATCTTCGAGCTTTCCACAATAAAATGTTGACAGGACGCGGGCTGATGATTTCATGAGTATTGAAACTAGTGTATATTTTTTATCTGCTCTTACTAGACTGCTTGTTGATTTTATCTTCCGGAAGATTGGCCAGAATCAACGAGAGGAATTCAACACCTAGAAAACGTCACATGAATGATAAGTTAATTATCTATCTATACAAACCTTTGCGTCGTAAATCCTCTTCATCAGCGGTCAAATACTCGCCAAGACCTTTGACGACATTGACGAGGCTCGTTTGATTGGCAGAAATCTCTGGAGAAGCATTTGGACCAATTACAAACACCAGTTCGGCTCAAGAGATGTACCTGATACGACCTGCTTGATGTCTTCGTCATTCTCTGTCGCAATCCAGGTTCGAATTAGGCGTTCCGTATTTTCCATGCCTCAAGAGCAGAAAATTAGATAGGCGCCTTGGTCAGGAGGATCTGGTCACATGCTCGCCTCTACCGACACCGATCCCTCCTTTGCCAGTCGCACATGACATCGTTGGGGGCGTGCACCTCCAGATGTCTGCTCAATATCCAACGTCGTAGCTGTATTCATCTCTCCCTCCAACACTTTTCAACCTCAGTTGTGAAATCAAAGAATTCAGAGGCAAAGGACAAATGGAACTATAACAAGACGTCTCTCGCCGCTGAGCCGACTTCGGTTCAAATCGCATTAAGATTGGTCGACTCCAACATGCTGGAACAGGGATCGACACCGCCAACAGGCGTCAGGATGCTTGCACGGGACTTCATTGAGGATTCCTTATATAATCCACACTACGGGTACTTTCCTCGACAGGCCGTCATTTTTGACACCCAAGGATCTCCATTTGATTTTCACAATCTGCGAGATTCGGCGGAATTTCAGGAGGAAGTAGCGAGGCGGTATGCTGCATACGGCGCAGACAAACATCACGGGCCCGGAAAACAACTGTGGCATACTCCAACCGAACTCTTCAAGGTGTGTGTCAACGGTGTTTTGCCGTGGTATGACTGTCCCACCTCAGACATAGCCATACTATGGTCAAGCTGTCGCAAAATGCCTTGTGTCGGAATATCTGCTCAAGTACTTCCCGTATGAAGACTTTGTCATCTACGAAATTGGTGCAGGGAACGGTTCGCTGGCGGAAAGTATCCTCGAATATCTGAAGGACGTCTATCCCGACGTTTACGAGCGAACACGGTACAATATTATTGAGGTTAGCGGAAACCTGGCCAAAATTCAAAAGAAGAGACTTGCAAAGTATCATGCAAGTGTCAAGGTTACTCACCAGAGTGTTTTTCACTGGAAAACAAAGGAGCCAGCGCCATGTTTCTTCTTAGCCATGGAAGTGATTGTGAGTCATCTTTCAGCATTCTCTGCGCCATCCTCTGACATATCTCAGGACAACTTTGCCCATGATGTGATTCGTTACGATCTTTTGACCTTGAAGCCACTTCAAGGGAATATTACAATCGATGATAAAGGCGACTTCGACATGGTTTGGACGCCTGTAACTGACCCACTCATTGCTTCATTTCTCAAAATCCGCACTAAGTTGGGTCACAGTCCACCTGTCAATGCGCTGCTACAGCGTTCAGAGGCTCTCCGCAAAGTCTACATTTCCCTCCCCTTTGCTCCTAATCTCTCAGTTGAGGAGTTTATTCCCTCTCGCTTGCTCAGTCTTTTGAAAACCCTGCGAACACACTTCCCGCGGCATCGTCTCCTGCTGTCCGACTTTTCTTCCCTTCCAGATGCCATTCCTGGAGTCAATGCACCTGTCGTTCAGACACGCTTCCGGAACACAACAGTGCCATGTTCTACCCTTTTAGTCAGACAAGGCTATTTTGATATTTTCTTCCCAACTGACTTTGAACGTTTGCGTGACATGTACGAGTATATTCTCTCGCAACCACTCTCAAAACTTGTTGCACCAGTGTCGCCTTTGACAACAAGCTCGAGTCCCTTGTCTTTGGGTGCTGGCTTTTTCTACTCTTACCAGTCCAAATCTGGTCTTCGTTATCCTGTCGATAGCGTCTCATCTACCAGCGGGCTTCCTGTGGGAGAACGGAAGTCAAGTGTATTCACACATGAAGAATTCATGCAGACTTATGCAGATCTGAGCAGTACTGTATTAAGAAATGGAGAGAACCCTCTCCTTGATTTCTACAAAAATGTCAAATTTTTATTCTAGTGACCCTTTGCATTGATAGGTGCAATGACCGACAGAGACCCGTAAATTCTGCGGATGATTGGTGATTTTAATTAGATCTTATCCTTGCGTAGGATGTACAGATAATAATGAAAAGCCTCGCCAAGTGTCTTGATTTCTAGGGTTGTCTCAGGCCTCATCAGGTACCGTCGACGGAAGTGTGGCTGTCCAAATGTCAAGTAGATGAATATTCCCCCGCTTTTGAGTACTCTAGCCTTCAATCAGAACAACCTGCATAAATGAAGGGAAGACCTGCCGAAGGGTTTCATCCACTTCCTTATTACAGTCATGGATGACTTGTTCGGGCGGATCCTGGAGTCTTGATTTAACTTGATTCAATTCTGTTAATTGCACCCAAATGACTCACCCATACATCGCCTCTGGCCGTCATCATGGCGTCCATCGTTCCTTTGGGCGATCAGACTTTGCTCTCGACACAAAACCAGCACGGATAACCACCTTTATCGATCGCAACATCGAAAGTTTCGTCTGCGAACTGTAGGTCCCGGACGTCCATCTCGTGCCCTGCCAAGATTTCGATGAGCATACAGAACTCTGTACATGATAAGAATAATTCGCGCACACTCCATCTCTGGTCTGATTTGTTCGTGACGTTGTTTCATTCTTTCAATCAGGACACTCGAATACTATCCGACAGTAAAAGTCTTCACTCAATGAAATGAAGCGGATCGAAACTTACATCGGTATTGATAATATTCTTGTAACCGTCCTCCCACATCTATTTCGTCGTTGAAAACACCTTGTTTCAATTATGCAGGATGAATAAAACATACATCTTCGGACAGCTTGGAATTCCCACATCCAAGCATCAGAATTCTTGACTGCTTGTCCGGGACGAGCGCGTAGAGAAGTCCGGCGAGATCTTTATAGGACTTGAACCAATCAAAGTCGCTCTGATCATCCTGTCTAGGGTGTGAAGTACGGAATGAGATCACGATCACGGAAACTGGTGCATATCTGACGGACCGTGAATATCTTTCATCCCTAATCAAAAAGGACAAGTGAGACCCGGGATATCTTTTCTCAAAGGGGTGTAACACACCAGTATTCCTTGGTACCATACTCTTCATTTCTTATCGGTAACAGATCCTCGGGCATTGTAGGCCACGAGTAGATGCTGAAATAAATGTTAAATTCAGCAGAGCCCGGGCCGCCATCAGAAAAAATGTCGTGTTCGCTTATGCGGATCTAGACCAGAAGCATGAACAGACTTAATTATCTAGAACCAGTAAGGCAAAGGGGGTGATGATGGCGCTTAGGAAGAAAGTGAAAGTGATGGGCAGTGTTTACCACTCATCAGGATATTCTATTAAATTACATTAACTCATCATCAGCTCATTTTGATACACCTGGTATAAAGATAGCGGATCACAGATGTGTGTATGAGTGATCAAGATAATTGCACATCGGGAGTTGGATTCGTGATAGTGCAGTGGCTGCTAGGAGCGAATTTGTGCCTACCCCAGATCCCCCATCTCCCGAACCACGAAAAGATCGAATAAGGAGGAAAAACATCCAGTCTACCACAAAGGACCCCGTCCGCTTGTATCGGACTATTCCTCTGGTAATCGATGATGCCGGAGGGGAGCAAGCATAAGGGTGACTGCAAGGCCATGACACTGGATTCCACGGCAAGGTGATGTACAAATAGATACAGAAATCAACATCCACCAAATATCCTGCTGGTACCTTCCAAAAAGAACGACAGCTCGCATCCATCTGAAAAATGACAATAACTTCATATTACTAAGATCGGCTTAGTACCACCACAGAGGGTTTGTTCACTTTGAGGAGCAAGTCCAATATAATGAATGAGTTAGAGGCCATTTGAGTCCCAGGTCGACTCGTTGAAGTTGATGTCTATTTCAATCTCGGGAAGAAAATAAATGTACATTGTACATTGAAGATCAAGGAGACATACCGATGCAAGCTCCTTTTCTAATTCGACAGCTAACATTTCAGAAAATGTTTCCAAGTCCCCAGCTGCCCTGGGTCCGCACACTGAGCAACGTTGGGCGCTGGTCACAGCTTTCTCTCTTAGATCAAACTTCTTAACTGAAACACCCCAGGGCCGTCGGTGAACTTCGGCTGCGATGTCCCGAATCCAATCAACAAACCACCGACGAGAGTCGGGGTAACCTGTGTCTCTCCGTGCTCTTACGCCCGTTCCCGGGCATCTTTGACATAAGATCCACACCCATTCATCATCAAATTCTGCCAGTGCGGGCTGCATCCGGATCCAAGACTGCGCAACTTCACCACAAATTTTGTGGTACTGTTGTAACCGGTGATATGCAGCTGCAGTGACATGCACGAGTTCTTCATAATACGCTGAATTAGATAGGGGCTGACGAAGGGTGTACTGTGCTGCCATTTTGACTTCTGTCGTCCATCCGAACCGACAGGCAATAGCAAATACTCTTAGTGGCTGAGATTCTAGAAAGCGGGGTTCCACGAGAGCCTTCCTCGCAAAGTTCTTGACTCCTTCCATCTCAAACTTGAACGCCGCCTGCGTGATAGACTGCAATTCTTGCAAGGAGGATAATCGGGGTCCTTCTACAAGCGCGATGGGGTAGCAAAACTTCAGTAACAGGTGCAAAGTATGTTTATCCTCCGACATTTGGATGACGGGTTTTCCATCCTCGTACTCATCCAAGTAGACAGGAGGATTTGGTTGAGGAAGGGTGAATATCATGGCAAAGAAAGGAGACGCCAAGGAAAGGAATAGTTTGAAGACTCGGAAGTCGACTGGCTCCTTGTCCGATGAACGGAGTATCACGTCGGCATCGAGATGGTCGAATGGTTTAGGCGCCATGATAGAGATTCTAGGCACTTTTGAAGGCATCAGCATCGCCAGGAAGAAATGAGGTTCTGCACAAGTGCCATCGGTTCCATTTATGGAACTAGAGGTTCCACAGAGTATTCCTTTAAAATAATGTCACTCAATGCTCATGTCATGAGTCTGGAGATATAATATTATGCTGAACACTAGACAGGTAACAGTATATGACAAATCTAATGTCTTGGAATCTTGGCAGGTCGAGGATTAATAACATCATCATCCTCGTCTTGCCGCAATCGCTTTCGTACGCCCTGTCTCGTCGGCCACGACCCCAAGGATGGAGCAATTGTCGATAATCTAAAGTCTGAGGCAAGTAGGTTAACGAATGGTTGTGGCTGCAATAGACTACTTGGGGATCCAGAATGATGCAGAGGCATAGTTGTGCTGACAAGAGCCTGGAAAGCCGAGCTAAAGGACTTATGACTGGATGGACATAGGCGAAAGACATGAATTAGCTTACTGTTGACGATGAAAATTATGGTTCAGTTCGAGATAATTCCTTTGGATAGTGTCACGTTCTCTACAAGTTCGTGCCAATTCTTCTCTCGTCGTTCTCCATAGTTCTAGGAACCCGGCTGTTGACAACGAGTGGACTTCAGCTCTCCTCCGCCACATAGAACAATTGTATCGGAGCGCTTCAACCTCCGCGCGGAGCCTTGCAACCTCCAGAGAAAGGGTCTGTGAATCTAAAGTTGCTGGATTCAGTGACGATGTCTCGGAATCGGAGTTAGCATCCTTGGACGGGAGGTCAAGGTATACTTTGCGAATACTGGGATTTATGTGTGGTCTGAGGTGAAAGGGGATAGTAGACAGGTCCAAAGGAGCTATAATACACGTTGAACGCGGAGAATCGCCAGTAATGTTGCTGAAATATACCGATAGAATAGTGTGTGCGACATGTTGGACATGCATGAAGGGTCGAATAAGGTTGAATCGCCTGAACAGCTCTCCTGAGACATTCACAACAAAAAATATGCCCTATTCAGATTATCAACGAATGGAGATGCAAAAGTAACCATAATATACACACCACAGGGCAGAGAGACAGGTGAGTTCAGGTCTTCTAGGCAAATGCAACACGACATCAAAGAAAAATGGAGACAGATGGAAGAGCAACAACAGTAATCAATGATAGGTCAGTAGGCAGTAAGCGTGCTTGATGCATCAACTATATACTCAGGAGTTTCGCAGAGATTTGTAAAAGTGACTGCTAGGAGGAACCATCATGAAAATCAATCAGTTCCAGAACGGGACCGCCGGCTCAAAGAAATCGGGGGTATGAAAACACCGACTAAGTGACAACTTGATGTCGAGAAACGGATCACGATCGCGGCTTTCTTGCGGCCTTTCTTGTGGCTTCGTGGGCGATCCCAGACCCGCAAGTTACGACGTCTGAGTCATTTGTATCCGGTTTGTATTCGGTTACTAGGCAGATTCCGGCCTCTACACCTTGAATAGATGCTCAAGCCTTTGGGCCTGGCAACAATCTGCATGTGCGAAATATCATTGAGCAAATGGATGTGAGATTTTTTAGCATGATTTAAATAATTCAGAGCTATAGAGATATTTTCCACAGCTGCTGAATTGCATCTTTGATTCTTTGCATAATTTGTGCTCAACTCATACCCTTGACATCAGTGGTGAAGACAAGGTTTGAATGTCCAACCCAAGCACATCTGTCACCATATGACACCTTGTCCACTACTGTCTGGGCAATCTCCAGAATTAGTCTACTGATAGAGTGTTGCAACATAGATTTACAAGATCTTCCCCACACAGTGAAGCTAAGTAAACTTTCCAAGTAGCTATTCTGGCACAATGTACATTTATTCTACCAATAAAATCATCCCACTGACTGAGTTTTGAGTCGTTTCGCCCTGCTCTCTTTCCATAATTGTCGGGCGCAATCTATCACATCATGATAGGATACCACTTTGGCTCCCTCATTACATCTGGCAAATCCATGATCTTAAGGCAAGCCTCAATTATGGCGTCCAACTCTGCCTTATCATCGAACTGCTTCCTGTCAGGCGGGATGTTCCGCACGACGTAGATGATAAAGTGCTGTTGATTAATACCACAAGGATCGCGCCTAGGACTTCCTAGCCAACTGCATTTTGAAGTCTGCTGTCGAAGAAGTTAATTGACTTGTCGAAGAGCCCGTACTCTTCCCAGCCGTTCGCGAACACCACATCTCTGAGATCGGTAGTAGTCCACCAGGGCGCTGCAGGATGCAAGTAAGGTCGAACTTTAGCTCACCAGCCTAACCCATATTGGGATTGCGACGGAAAGCAGCGATGGTGGTTAGCCGTCCCTCAACAGGAAATTTGTCTTTGTCATAATATTCGGCCCTGAGAATAACGGTGTCAGCAGCAAGGGATAGACCTATGTTATATTTAAAGTACGACGGAAAGTTCATAACTCAAGGCTTGCAGGCGGATGTTTGATCATACAACACGTGAGTTTTGCGTGTGTGTGTGTGAGAGAGAGCATTCCATATTAATATACCGCAACAAGCAATCAGGTGCTAAGACTGAGTGAGAT
>Ga0153976_1000023_pt1:5000-7500 | contig 41536 bp, 28 predicted proteins | sample TSGA060MetaG_FD_104717 | JGI IMG/M metagenome (GOLD analysis project Ga0153976, IMG submission 104717) | Attine ant fungus gardens microbial communities from Georgia, USA - TSGA060 MetaG | ecosystem: Host-associated > Fungi > Mycelium > Unclassified | place: USA: Georgia, Yuchi... | reverse complement strand
CTATTTTATTGAATCAAAAATTCGACTTGTCCCATGAACTAAAGTATTTTGATTAGAGAAAAAGAATTTTCGCTAACTTCTTGATCTCGTTTCCCGGATTTATCGTTTGTTAATCTACTAGTTTAGTGTGAGATAGAGATAGGCATATCTTAACAATGAATCGATCAATGAAAGAAAGTGGAAGAAATGGAATTTAACCCTTTTTCTTTTCTGGCGGACAAATTACTCCCTGAAGGAATCCTATTTCTTTTTCGTACTATTTCTATTTTTTGATTATTTTATTCTAACTTAATAGAATAATAATGGATTCTATATCTATAGAATAGAATGAATGGGGGTTAGAATGAATAACGAAGCAAAAAATTTGATGAAATCATGAAAAATGGAAAGAAACCTTGGATCTAATCATACCATTCCATTATATTGACAATTTCAAAAAACTGATCATACTATGATCATAGTATGATGGCGGTCGGGCAAGTGTGCCCCCATCGTCTAGTGGTTCAGGACATCTCTCTTTCAAGGAGGCAGCGGGGATTCGACTTCCCCTGGGGGTAGGGTACTACGAAAGGAAGTTGATCATGGATTATCAATAAGTCGAAACTGGATTCTTCCTGGGGTCGATGCCCGAGCGGTTAATGGGGACGGACTGTAAATTCGTTGACAACATGTCTACGCTGGTTCAAATCCAGCTCGGCCCAATAATTCGCCAATCTACCATGAGATGGTATAACCCCTTGTCCTTCCAGAATACCTGACGGAGGAATAAAAAAGATCATATTTTCTGCTATATCCCTTATTTCCCTGGGATTGTAGTTCAATTGGTTAGAGCACCGCCCTGTCAAGGCGGAAGCTGCGGGTTCGAGCCCCGTCAGTCCCGACGGATCTAATAAATACATCACTTCAACTCTCTCTTTTCTGTGAAAGGTGGGACAGGGGGCAGGACAGGATTTCATTCCCAAGGGGAATCTTTTTTTTTTCTTTCGCATCAAACAAATAATAGAAAATTTCCAGTACTTCAACTAATATCGATTGCTGGGAGAAAGACAATTGATAGAATATTAGTTCTTTTTTACCGGGATTCATCTTTATCATACTTCTTTCTTCTTTGTCTTCCAACAAAATTAGATCATTAAAAAACGGAATTTAGAACTTAACTTCTTTCTTTTTCCATTTCACTTCTATTTTTATTGTTTATTTTTTTTTTTGTTTATTTGGGTTTGTGACTAATGGAAGTGGAATGGTGGTCAGATGATACATCATCTGATGCAAAGAAGGCGTAGGGTAGGTTATTGGGTTATAGAAAAGAAAGAACGGAAAAGAATGATAAATAAAAGAATTCTGGATTGGATCAGGAACCCTATTTTGTTTTGGATTCGGTATGGATAAAAGATCTTCCTATGGTATACTATTCAATTCGCGACGATGAATTGATTTGATAGCTCAGATATTGTTATTCATGATATTGATCCGATTCAATATCATCGAGAGGTAATTCATCCATTGCATTGAATTTACGGGCGAAAGATTTTTATTATCTCTATGGGATTAAATCCCGAGTTATTGTCAAGTAAAAAAACGATGAAATTATGGAAGTAAATATTCTTGCATTTATTGCTACTGCACTGTTCATTCTAGTTCCTACTGCTTTTCTACTTATCATTTACGTAAAAACAGTCAGTCAAAATGATTAATTAATTTGAATAAAACTTGACTTCTGAGTTCTTATCAATGATTGAAGAAATAAAATGAAAAGGATTCAAATTTCGCGTCTTAAATGAAATGAGCGGGCTAGAATCGGCAGTATTCTATGTGATCCGATAGTATGGTAGAAAGAAAGAAATATATGAATCTTTCTTTCTACCATACTATTTGTAGCATATAAAGTTGTACAGTGTCTAAAACAGTGTATAAAGTTATACTCTATATTATCTTCATATATGGAAATATCAATTCCATATATGGAATGTACATAGCACCCCATTCTATTTCTTTGCTACTTGTTCCAATCAATCTGAAATAATCGAAAGAGAACTTTTACTCTTATGGTTCTAATTCTTAGATTTCTTATTATTTCCAATATGAATCCCGTATCTATTGAAATAATCAAATCAATGAAGGAAAATTGATTACTAAAATCAAGTAGGTTTTTAGTTTAGCATTCCGAAGAAGTAATTGATTGAGCTATTGACAGGAGTTCTATAGGAACTTCTTCGAATTTTGAAAAAGAATAGTAAGCCTTCCCGATTTTTAACGCTTGAACCATGATATGAAATGAGTCGTTAAAGCATAAATCCAATTTCTAAAATAATAAAACAAGCGGTAAATGCACACTATGTGACTCTCCCAAGGCAAGATCTTATTATACATAGTATCTCGTTAGACAACCACTATTTCTATATTGTTTCTCATAGAAAGTGTGTATACGCTTAACAGAACGACTTCTTCTTTGAACAGTAAGAAGGGAAAGAAATAAAAAAACAAATAAAACAAAAGGGGT